>OKVJ01000422.1_pt1 | contig 16679 bp, 9 predicted proteins | sample 1606921 | NCBI WGS metagenome assembly OKVJ01 (sample SAMN03281016, study PRJEB24777) | human gut metagenome | isolation source: fecal sample PR161 from 1 month old female Malay infant, caesarean...
TGTCGTTCATTCCTCGTCGTCCTGAGCGGGATGAGGCGAAGCAGGCGGACCCGGTTATGGCTCAACAATGATGATAACGCGATGAAAACAAAACTTTCCTGGTTATGTGCAGTGGCAATGGGGATGAGTACGCTCCCTGCAACAATGGCTAACGCAGCGCCTGATAACGCCGCGGCCACGCCAGCTCCTACGGTGCCTGTGGTGTCGCAAGCGACCGAACCGGTTGTCACCGCGGCGCCCGGTCAAACAGAAAACCTCGTTCCCAACCAGCCGACAGCGGGAAATACCCTGCCGGCCGACGCACAGGTTGTGGGGCAGGTGATGCCGGGCGTTCCGGGGGCTAATGCGCCTGTTGTCACGGAGAATGCCCCGTCGCGGGACGTGAAGCTCACCTTTGCGCAGATTGCGCCGCCTCCGGGCAGTATGGTGCTGCGCGGCGTCAATCCTAAAGGCGGCGTTGAGTTTGGTATGCGCAGCGATGAGGTCGTGTCGAAGGCGGTGCTGAACCTGGAATATACCCCTTCTCCTTCGCTGCTGCCGACCCAGTCTCAGCTGAAGGTCTACCTGAATGACGAGCTGATGGACGTGCTGCCGGTCACCAAAGAGCAGTTGGGCAAGAAAACCCTGGCTCAGGTGCCGATCAACCCGCTGTTCATCACCGACTTTAACCGTATCCGTCTGGAATTCGTGGGCCACTACCGTGACGTCTGCGAAAACCCGGCCAGCAACACGCTGTGGATGGATGTCGGGCGTAACTCATCGCTGCAGATGACCTACCAGTCGCTGGCGCTGAAAAACGATCTCTCGGCGTTCCCGGTGCCGTTCTTCGATCCGCGTGATAATCGCCCGTTAAATCTGCCGATGGTCTTTGCGTCCTCACCGGACGTCACGGAGCAACTGGCAGCGACCATCGTGGCCTCCTGGTTCGGCTCCCGTTCCGGCTGGCGCGGGCAGAACTTCCCGGTTATGTATGACAAGATCCCTGACAGAAATGCCATCATCTTTGCGACCAACGCGAAGCGTCCTGCTTTCCTGCGTGAGCACCCGGATGTCAAAGCGCCGACCATTGAGATGATAAGCCACCCGGATAACCCGTATGTGAAACTGCTGGTGGTTTTCGGGCGTGATGAGAAAGACCTGGTGCAGGCGGCAAAAGCGATTGCGCAGGGGAATATCCTGTTCCGCGGCAGCAGCGTGGTTGTCGATGAGGTCAAGCCGCTGCTGGCACGTAAACCTTATGACGCGCCAAACTGGGTACGTACCGACCGCGCCGTCACCTTCGGGGAGCTGAAAACCTATGAAGAGCAGCTACAGTCGACAGGGATTGAGCCGTCTCCTGTCAGCCTGTCGCTGAACCTGCCGCCGGACCTGTATCTGCTGCGCACCACCGGTATCGATATGAACCTCAACTATCGTTACACCGCGCCGTCAACCAAAGACAGTTCGCGCATGGATATCAGCCTGAATAACCAGTTCCTGCAGTCGTTTAATCTGATGAATAATCAGGAAACGAACCGTCTGCTGCTGCGTTTGCCGGTACTGCAGGGGCTGCTGGATGGTAAAACCGATGTCTCCATCCCGGCGCTGAAGCTCGGGGCGGTAAACCAGCTGCGCTTTGATTTCTAGTACATGAATCCAATGCCGGGCGGTTCGGTGGACAACTGCATCACCTTCCAGCCGGTGCAGAACCACGTCGTGATTGGCGATGAATCGACCATCGACTTCTCGAAGTACTATCACTTCCTCGCCATGCCGGATCTGCGGGCATTTGCTAACGCGGGCTTCCCGTTCAGCCGTATGGCGGACCTGTCTGAATCCATTGTTGTGATGCCAAAAGCGCCAAATGAAGGGCAGGTGACGACTCTGCTGGACACCATGGCGACCGTAGGCGCGCAAACGGGCCTGCCGGCGATTAACGTTACCCTGACGGATGATGGCACTCAAATTCAGAACAAAGATGCGGACATCATGGTGATCGGTTCCATCCCGGATAAGCTGAAGGATGAGAAGCGTATCGATCTGCTGGTTCAGGCAGCCCAGTCCTGGGTTAACACGCCGCTGCGTCAGACCGAGTTCCCGAGCATCATGCCGGATATCAACGATCGTAAAGCCAGCGCGCAGACGGCTGTCACGTCTCAGGGGGCGATGGCGGCCGTGGTCGGCTTCCAGTCACCGTACAACGATCAGCGTAGCGTGATTGCCCTGCTCGCAGACAGCCCGCGTGGCTACGAACTGCTCAACAGTGCGATGAACGACAGCGGTAAACGTGCCGCGATGTTCGGCTCTGTGTCGGTGATACGTGAGTCGGGCGTGAACAGCCTGCGCGTAGGCGATGTGTACTATGTGGGGCATCTGCCATGGTTCGAACGTCTGTGGTATGCGCTCTCTAACCATCCGATTCTGCTCGCTATCCTGGCCGCCGTCAGCGTGGTGCTGCTGGCCTGGGTGCTGTGGCGTCTGCTGCGTATCATCAGCCGTCGTCGCCTGAATCCGGATCATGAGTAAGATGTGATGAAAGCCTTTCGCTGGTGTGTCATTGCGTTGATGCTGGCGGCGGCGCCTCTGCGCGCCGCCTGTACCTGGCCTGCCTGGGAGAAATTTAAACAGGATTACATCAGCGAGGGCGGGCGGGTCATTGATCCCAGCGACACGCGTAAAATCACTACCTCGGAAGGGCAAAGCTACGCGCTGTTCTTTGCCCTCGCCGCGAATGACCGTAAAGCGTTCGACAAGGTGTTGGCATGGACGCGGGATAACCTTGCCGGGGGGCATCTCGACGACACGCTCCCCGCCTGGTTATGGGGGCAAAAAGACAAAGACACCTGGGCGGTTATCGATACCAATTCCGCCTCGGATGCCGATATCTGGATCGCCTGGTCCCTGCTTGAAGCGGGGCGGTTATGGAAAGACGCTGACTATACCCGTACGGGCAAGGCGCTACTCGAGCGCATCACCCGCGAAGAAGTGGTGAAAGTACCTGGCCTCGGTCTGATGCTGCTGCCCGGTAAAGTTGGCTTTGTCGATGAGAACGCCTGGCGTTTTAATCCCAGCTATCTTCCACCACAGCTCGCAAGCTACTTCACGCGTTTTGGCACCCCGTGGACCACCCTGCGTGAGACCAATCTGCGCTTGCTGCTGGAGAGTGCGCCGAAAGGTTTTTCGCCGGACTGGGTGCAATACCAGAAAAACAAAGGCTGGCAGTTACAGCAGGAGCCGCCGCTGGTGGGGGGATATGACGCCATCCGCGTCTATCTCTGGGTGGGGATGATGAACGATAACGATCCTCAGAAAGCCCGGCTGCTGGCGCGCTTCAGGCCGATGGCCGCCACCACAACAAAGCAGGGCGTACCACCGGAGAAAGTGAATGTGGCGAGTGGAGCACGCACGGGCAATGGCCCGGTCGGCTTCTCTGCCGCCATGCTGCCTTTTTTACAACAGCGTGATGCGCAGGCCGTCCAGCGCCAGCGCGTGGCTGACCACTTTCCTGATAATAATGCTTACTACAGTTATGTACTGACTCTCTTTGGACAAGGATGGGATCAGCATCGTTTTCGTTTCACCACAAAAGGTGAATTAATACCGGATTGGGGCCAGGAATGCGCAAGTTCACAGTAAATCTACTCAGTTTATCGCTTGGCCTGGCGCTGATGCCGCTGGCTCAGGCCGTCAACTCTCCACAGCAGCAACAACTGCTGGAACAGGTGCGCCTGGGGGAATCGACGCAGCGTGAGGATTTAGTGCGTCAGTCGCTCTATCGTCTTGAGCTGATCGACCCGAACAACCCTGACGTTATTGCGGCACGTTTTCGCTATCTGCTTCGTCAGGGCGACAACGCCGGCGCACAAAAAGAGCTGGATAGACTGAAAGGGATCGCCCCCGGTTCCAGCGCGTACCAGTCCTCGCGCAACACGATGCTGCTTTCCACGCCGGATGGCCGCCAGCAGTTACAGCAGGCTCGCTTACTCGCCACGACAGGCCATACCCAGGAAGCGATTGCCGCCTATGACAAGCTGTTCGACGGCAACCCGCCGGGCGGCGACGTGGCAACAGAATACTGGAATGTGGTGGCGAAAGATCCCGCCCGCCGCAATGCGGCCATTAACCAGCTGAAAAAGATCAACAGCAGCAGCCCCGGCAATACGCAGCTGCAGTCGACGCTGGCTCAGCTGCTGTTCCAGACCGGGCGCCGTGATGAAGGCTTTGCGGTGCTGCAGGAGATGGCCAAATCCAGCAATGGCCGCAGCCAGGCGTCGGATATGTGGTATGCGCAGATCAAAGACCAGCCTGTCAGCAGTGCCAGCGTCTCCGCGCTGCAAAAGTACCTGAGCGTATTCAGTGACGGTGAGAACGTAACCGCCGCGCGTTCACAGCTTGAAGCGCAGCAAAAACAGCTCGCCGATCCAACTTTCCGTGCGAAAGCGCAAGGCCTGGCGGCAGTGGATGCCGGACAGGGTGATAAGGCGGTGGCGGAACTGCAAAAGGCGGTCAGCGCAAACCATGCCGACAGCGAAGCCATTGGCGCGCTGGGCCAGGCGTACTCCCAGAAAGGCGACCGTGCTCGCGCGGTGGCACAGTTTGAAAAGGCGATCGCCCTCGATCCGCAGAGCGATAACCGCGGCAAATGGGACAGCTTGCTGAAGGTGAACCGTTACTGGCTGCTGATCCAGCAGGGGGATGCGGCGCTGAAAGCGAATAACCCGGCACAGGCGGAGCGCTATTATCAACAGGCGCGCACTATCGACAATAGCGACAGTTATGCGGTGCTGGGGCTGGGTGATGCCGCAGCGGCACGTAAAGATAACGACGCCGCCGAGCGCTATTATCGCCAGGCATTACGCATGGACAGCGGCAACAGTAACGCGGTCCGCGGACTGGCCAATATTTATCGCGCACAGTCACCGGAAAAAGCCTCGCAGTTTATCCAGTCGCTCTCCGCCAGCCAGCGTCGCAGCATTGATGATATTGAACGTAGCCTGACCAACGAACAGCTCTCCGCCCAGGCCGAGCAGCTGGAGAACCAGGGCAAATACGCCCAGGCCGCCGAGGTTCAGCGTCGTCGTCTGGCGCTCTCTCCAGGCGACGTATGGATCACCTATCGCCTGTCGCGCGATCTCTACAGCGCAGGCCAGCGCAGTCAGGCAGATACCCTGATGCGTCAGCTTGCCAGCCAGAAACCGACCGACCCGGATCAGGTGTATGCCAACGGGCTCTATCTTTCCGGTAACGACCAGGATCGTGCCGCGCTGGCCCATCTGGAGACGCTGCCGCGCAGCCAGTGGAACAGCAATATCCAGGAGCTTGCCGACCGCCTGCAAAGTAATCAGGTGCTCGAAACCGCCAATCGCCTGCGCGACAGCGGCAAAGAGCAGGAGGCGGAAAATCTTCTTCGTCAGCAACCTGCTTCTACCCGTATCGACCTGACCCTGGCGGACTGGGCGCAGCAGCGGGGCGATCTCAATGCAGCAAAAACGGCATACAACGGCGTGTTGCAGCGCGAGCCACAAAACGAAGATGCGATCCTCGGCCTGACCGAAATCTACAGTGCGCAGGGCGACAAAGACGCTGCGCGCGCCGAGCTGGCGAAACTGCCTGCGACGCAAAATGGCCAGCCGTTGTCGCTCAGCATGCAGCGCCGCATCGCGATGGCGCAGGCGGGGCTGGGTGATTCTGCTGCGGCAGAAAAGACGTTCAACAGCATCATTCCGCAGGCAAAATCACAGCCTGCGTCAATGGAAAACGCGCTGGTGCTGCGTGATGCGGCACGTTTTCAGACGCAAAATGGCCAGCCTCAGCAGGCGCTGGAGACCTATAAAGATGCCATGGTCTCCTCTGGCATCACCACCACCCGTCCGGCAGACAATGACACCTTTACGCGCCTGACGCGTAACGACGAAAAAGATGACTGGCTGAAGCGCGGCGTGCGTAGCGATGCCGGTGATTTGTATCGCCAGCAGGATGTTAACGTTACGCTGCAGCACGACTACTGGGGATCCAGCGGTACCGGCGGCTACTCCGACCTGAAAGCCCACACCACCATGCTGCAGGTGGATGCGCCGCTCTCTGATGGACGGATGTTCTTCCGCAGCGATCTGGTCAATATGGATGCCGGTTCGTTTGCCACCAACAACGGCACCTACGATCCCAAATGGGGGACCTGTGCCGAAACGCCATGTCGCGGCAACACCAGTCAGACGTCAAACGGCGCAAGCGTGGCCGTGGGCTGGCAGAATAAAACCTGGGCATGGGATATCGGCACCACGCCAATGGGCTTTGACGTGGTGGATGTGGTCGGCGGGGTGAGCTATAGCAACGATCTCGGTCCTATCGGCTACACCATTAACGCCCACCGTCGCCCGATCTCCAGCTCTCTGCTGGCCTTTGCCGGGCAAAAAGACACCAATACCGGCACCACCTGGGGCGGCGTGCGCGCCACCGGCGGTGGCGTGAGCATCAGCTACGATAAAGGCGAGGCGAACGGCATCTGGTCAAGCCTGAATGCGGAATCGCTGACCGGGAAAAATGTAGAGGATAACTGGCGCGTCCGCTGGATGACCGGTTACTACTACAAGCTGATTAATAAAAACAACGAGCGCCTGACGGTCGGTGTCTCTAACATGCTCTGGCACTACGATAAAGATCTGAGCGGCTATACCCTGGGTCAGGGCGGCTATTATAGCCCGCAGGAATATGTCTCCTTTGCGCTGCCGGTCACCTGGCGTAAACGCACGGAGAACTGGTCCTGGGAGCTGGGCGGGTCTGTCTCATGGTCTCACTCCAAAACCAACGATGTGCTGCGCTATCCCCTTCAGGGACTCATTCCCGTCGATGAGCCAGGCCGCTACACCGACAGGGGGGCGATGGAAACCGGCAGCAGCTCCTCAGGCACCGGTTATACTGCGCGGGCCATTGTCGAGCGTCGGGTCACGTCCAACTGGTTTGTGGGTCTTGGCGTGGATATTCAGGAAGCGAAAGACTATACCCCAAGCCATGCGCTGCTCTATGTACGCTACTCCGCCGCAGGCTGGCAGGGTGATATGGACTTACCGCCACAGCCGCTCATTCCCTACGCGGACTGGTAATCGGATTTTACTTAATCCATTTGTAAGTCTCTCTTAAAAGTGCGGCGATCGGGTATACTCAGGCGCGCCAGGTTTACACCCTGGTGCGCCCTGCGCTTCGAGTTCTGTGGAGAGTCATTTTGCGTGTCAGCCGTTCCTTAACGATCAAACAGATGGCGATGGTTTCTGCTGTCACCTTGCTGTTTGTACTGCTATTTTGCGTCATTTTGCTGTTTCATTCCGTACAGCAGAATCGCTATAACACGGCTTCGCAATTAGAAAGTATTGCCCGCTCGGTGCGTGGCCCGCTTTCGGCTTCTATTCTGAAAGGCGATATTCCCGAAGCGGAAACCATTTTAAAACGTATTCAGCCTGCGGGCGTCGTCAGCCGCGCGGACGTGGTGCTGCCGAACCAGTTCCAGGCGCTGCGGATGAGTTTTATCCCGGAACGTCCCGTCCCGATGATGGTGATGCGCCTGTTTGAACTGCCTGTACAAATTTCGCTCCCCATCTACTCGCTCGAACGCCCTGCGAATCCGCAGCCGCTGGCTTATCTTGTTCTGCAGGCGGACTCGTACCGCATGTATAAATTCGTCATGAGCTGGTTTATTACGTTAGTGACCACTTGCTTACTTATGACGCTGATACTGAGCGTGGCGCTGACCTGGTGCATTAACCGGCTGATTGTCCACCCGCTGCGGCGTATCGCCCGGGAGCTGAACGCGCTTTCCCCCCAGGAGCAGATGGGTCATCAGCTTGAGCTGCCCCGCCTGCATCATGACGATGAGATCGGCATGCTGGTGCGCAGCTACAACCTCAACCAGCAGCGCATTCAGCGTCAGCAGGATGAACTGAACAGTAGCGCCACCCGTTTCCCGGTGTCGGAGCTGCCTAATAAAGCGTTCCTGATGGCGATGCTGGAGCAGACCGTGGCGCGCCAGCAGACCACGGCGCTGATGGTCATCGCCTGTGAAACCCTGCAGGATACCGCTGGGGTGCTCAAGGAGAGCCAGCGTGAAATGCTGTTACTGACGCTGGTCGAAAAGGTTAAATCGGTGCTTGCTCCACGTATGGTGCTGACTCAGGTCAGCGGTTATGACCTGGTGGTGATTGCGAACGGCGTGAAAGAGCCGTGGCATGCGATCACATTAGGTCAGCAAGTACTCACTGTCATTAATGAGCGGCTACCCATTCAGGGTATCCAGCTTCGCCCCAGCGCCAGTATCGGGATTGCCATGTTCTATGGCGATCTGACCGCAGAGCAGCTCTATCGTCGCGCCTTCTCGGCGGCATTCACCGCCCGTCGCAAAGGGAAAAACCAGATCCAGTTCTTCGACCCGGATCAGATGGAAAAGGCGCAGCAGCGTCTGACGGAAGAGAGCGACATCCTCACCGCGCTGGATAACCACCAGTTTGCCCTCTGGCTCCAGCCGCAGGTCAATTTGCTGACGGGTGAAGTGGAAAGCGCGGAAGCACTGTTGCGCGTGCAGCAGCCGGATGGCAGCTGGGAGCTGCCGGAAGGGTTAATCGAACGTATTGAGTCCTGTGGTCTGATGGTCACGGTGGGCTACTGGGTGCTTGAGGAGTCATGCCGCCAGCTTGCCGCCTGGCAGGAGCGTGGTGTCAACCTGCCGCTGTCGGTCAATCTCTCTGCCCTGCAGTTGATGCATCCCACTATGGTCTCGGAGATGCTGGAGCTCATCAATCGCTACCGGATCCAGCCGGATACGCTGATTCTGGAAGTGACGGAAAGCCGTCGTATTGACGACCCGAATGAGGCGGTCGCGATCCTCAAACCGCTGCGCAACGCCGGTATCCGCATCGCGCTGGATGATTTTGGCATGGGCTATGCCGGACTGCGTCAGCTTCAGCACATGAAAACGCTGCCGGTGGATGTCCTGAAAATCGACAAAGCGTTTGTCGATGGGCTGCCGGAAGACAGCAGCATGGTGCAAGCCATTATTCAGATGGCGCGTAGTCTCAACCTGAATCTGATTGCTGAGGGTATCGAGACGGAAGCGCAGCGCCGCTGGCTGGCTGAGGCGGGTGTCGGGAAAGGCCAGGGCTTCCTGTTTGCCCGTGCCGTCCCGTCGGATGTCTTTGAACAACGGTATCTTTCCGATGCTGGCAATAACGCAAAAGTGTAATTTTGTTGCTGGCTTGTGCGAGCCAGCTCAAAGTTCTTAACATTTGTGTTTCAAATTTGAACTGAGTTTATTTCTGTCCTGTTATGCGGGTGTTATTTTAGAGCCGCAGGTTAACCATAACCTTACAAAACCTGTGGTTTTTCTTCCCAAGGACATTCTATGAAAACCTCACTCTTCAAAAGTCTTTACTTCCAGGTCCTGACAGCCATCGCAATCGGTATTTTACTGGGTCACTACTACCCGGAACTGGGTGCGCAAATGAAACCGCTTGGCGACGCGTTCGTTAAGCTCATTAAAATGGTCATCGCCCCGGTGATCTTCTGTACGGTGGTGACCGGTATCGCTGGCATGGAAAGCATGAAGGCGGTAGGGCGTACCGGTGCAGTGGCGCTGCTTTATTTCGAAGTGGTCAGCACCCTGGCACTGATTATCGGTCTGATCATTGTTAACGTGGTGCAGCCTGGCGCTGGCATGAACGTCGACCCGTCGACGCTGGATGCCAAAGCGGTGGCGGTTTACGCTGAGCAGGCGAAAGATCAGGGCGTGGTCGCCTTCCTGCTGGACGTCATTCCCGGCAGCGTGATCGGGGCGTTTGCCAGCGGAAACATTCTGCAGGTGCTGCTGTTCGCCGTCATGTTTGGTTTTGCCCTGCATCGTCTGGGCAGCAAAGGCCAGCTGATCTTTAACGTCATTGAAAGCTTCTCGCAGGTCATCTTTGGCATCATCAATATGATCATGCGCCTGGCGCCGATTGGTGCCTTCGGGGCAATGGCGTTCACCATCGGTAAATACGGCGTCGGCACGCTGGTACAGCTCGGCCAGCTGATTATCTGCTTCTATATCACCTGTATTCTGTTTGTGGTGGTGGTGCTGGGTTCGATTGCCCGCGCGGCCGGTTTCAGCATCTTCAAATTTATCCGCTATATCCGCGAAGAGCTGCTGATTGTGCTGGGAACCTCCTCCTCTGAGTCGGCGCTGCCGCGCATGCTCGATAAAATGGAGAAGCTGGGTTGTCGTAAATCGGTGGTGGGGCTGGTGATCCCGACAGGGTACTCCTTTAACCTCGACGGTACCTCGATATACCTGACCATGGCGGCAGTGTTTATTGCACAGGCAACCAACAGCCATATGGATATCTTCCATCAGATCACCCTGCTGGTGGTGCTGCTGCTCTCGTCGAAAGGGGCTGCGGGCGTAACGGGCAGTGGCTTTATCGTGCTGGCGGCGACCATTTCCGCTGTGGGACATCTGCCGGTGGCCGGTCTGGCGTTGATTCTCGGTATTGACCGCTTTATGTCTGAAGCGCGTGCGTTAACCAACCTGGTGGGTAACGGCGTGGCTACGGTTGTGGTGGCAAAATGGGTTAAAGAGCTGGATCACAAAAAGCTCGACGATACGCTGAATAATCGCTCTTCTGATAGCAAAAACCCGGGTTTATCCTCCTGATTTCCCGCTAAATTCCCGCATTCCCTTGTCGGAATGCGGGCTCCTGCGCATAATGACTGTTCGTACCTGTCATAATTCGACAAGATTTTTTTTGGGTATATTGCACTTCTCACCGTGACGTTTTGCCGAACGCGCGGTCTAATCGACGTGTTTTCATCGTCATCTTTTAGAGTGAAGCGCGTCGCGAGACACTCTTTTTAACCAGGAATGTTGATCAGGGGTTCACATGCAGGGCACAAAAATTCGACTCTTAACCGGCGGTTTGCTGATGATGGCAGCAGCCAGTTATGTGCAGGCAGATGCGCTCCAGCCAGACCCGGCATGGCAACAAGGGACCCTGGCGAATGGTTTTCAGTGGCAGGTGTTAGCCACGCCGCAGCGTCCCAGCGATCGTATTGAGATCCGTCTGTCTGTGAATACCGGCTCCCTCACCGAAAGCACCCAGCAGACCGGCTTTAGCCATTTTATTCCCCGACTGGCGCTCACCCAGAGCGGCAGTTTACAGGCTGTTCAGGTGCGTTCGCTCTGGCAGCAGGGCATTGACCCGAAGCGTCCATTGCCGCCAGCCGTCGTCTCGTATGACTACACCATGTTTAACCTGAGCCTGCCGAATAACCGTAACGATCTGCTCAAAGAAGCCCTTACGTATCTCTCCGATGCCACTGGCAATCTGGCGATCACGCCGGAAACCGTTAACTATGCGCTGAGCAACAGCGATATGGTGGCGACCTGGCCTGCGGATACCAAAGAGGGCTGGTGGCGTTATCGCCTGAAAGGCTCAGCGCTGCTTGGGCACGATCCGGCAGAGCCGCTGAAACAGCCGGTCGATGCCGAACAGGTAAAATCGTTCTATCAGAAATGGTACACCCCGGACGCGATGACGCTGATCGTGGTCGGGAATGTGGATAGCCGCGCGGTGGTTGAGCAGATCAACAAAGCCTTCGGCGAGCTGAAAGGCAAGCGTGAAACGCCTGCTCCTGTCCCGACGCTCTCCCCGCTGCGGACAGAGCCAGTCAGCATCTCCACTGATGCCGTGCGTCAGGACCGGCTCTCCATGATGTGGGATACCGCCTGGCAGCCTATCCGCGAATCCGCCGCGCTGCTGCGCTACTGGCGTGCGGATCTGACGCGTGAGGCGTTGTTCTGGCACGTTCAGCAGAGCCTCAGTAAGAACAGCGTGAAGAACATTGCGCTGGGCTTCGACTGCCGGGTGCTGTTCCAGCGCGCCCAGTGCGCCATTAATATCGAATCGCCTGGCGATAAGCTGAATGCCAATCTGGGCGTGGTGGCGAAAGAGCTGGCAAAAGTGCGCAAAGAGGGCCTGTCTGAAGAAGAGTTCAACGCGCTGGTCGCGCAGAAAAAGCTGGAACTGCAGAAGCTGTTTGCCACCTATGCCCGCGCCGATACGGATATCCTGATCAGCCAGCGTATTCGCTCCTTGCAGAATCAGGTGGTGGACATCGCGCCGGAACAGTACCAGAAGCTCCGTCAGGACTTCCTGAATGGGCTGACCGTCGATATGTTAAATCAGGATTTACGTCAGCAGCTGTCGCAGGATATGGGATTAGTCCTTCTGCAGCCGAAAGGCGAGCCGGAATACAACATGAAGGAGCTGCAGGCGACATGGGATTCAATCATGACCGCCGCGCCGCAACCTACGCAGGCGGCAACGTCTGATGATCTTCATCAGGACGCGACGGATATTCCGCAGGGGCAGTAATCCTAAAAAATTCCCTCTCCCGGTGGGAGAGGGTCAGGGTGCGGGCATCAGCCCGCACCTTATTTAAGCAGGCATCGCCTCACGCGGAATAATCGCCCCGCGATACTGAATCACCGTGCTGGCCGTCAGGTGCCCGCGCTGTGCAGCCGCTTCAGGCGTGCCGCCCGTCAGGCGCACCGCCAGATAGCCCGCGCTGAAGGAATCACCCGCCGCCGTAGTATCCACCACTTTGTCCTTCGCCAGTTTCACCGCCGGGACGTCAATCACCGCCTCACCTGCTACGGCCACCAGGCACGATGCCGCGCCGCGCTTAATCACCACTTCGCTCACGCCAGCGGCCTGGCTGCGCGCAATAACCTCATCAACAGGCTTCTCGCCCCACAGGGCATCTTCGTCGTCGAGCGTCAGGAACGCGATGTCGGTGCACTGCAGCATCTGCTGGTAAACCTGCTGCGTCTCTTCACGGCTGGCCCACAGGCGCGGACGGTAGTTGTTATCAAAAATGACCTTCCCGCCATTGGCGCGGCATTCGCGCAGCAACGACAGCAGCTTTTCACGACTGGTCGGGCTTAAGATGGCGAGGCTAATCCCGCTCAGATAGAGATAATCAAACGTCGCCAGCGTTTCGCAAATGGCGGCTGCGTCGTCGCTTTCCAGCCAGTATTTGGCCGCAGCTTCGTTTCGCCAGTAGTAGAAGGTGCGCTCGCCGGTATCATCGGTTTCAATGTAATACAAACCCGGCAGGCGGTTTTCCATGCGCTGAATCAGCGAGGTATCAATGTGTTCGCTCTGCCAGGCGTCCAGCATTTGCTGGCTGAAACTGTCCGTACCCAGTGCGGTGACGTAGTTCACGGTGAAGGCCTCCGGCGGCACCTGACGGGCAATATACACGGAGGTGTTTAAGGTATCGCCACCAAAACCGCGGCTAACGTCCGCGCCTTTTTGTGACAGCTCAATCATGCATTCGCCAATAACGGCAATTTTTTGGGACATAATCATGAACCTGAACAGAGTATTTAAAAGCAGTGTGCGCTGTGTGAATTATCAGGTCAACTATATTAAAACATCGTTCCATTATTTTTTTTGAACCAGCGCGTGTTCCTGTTCATTTCTGTCATCTTAATTTCATTTTCCCGGTGAATTGAACATAAAGTTCTCAATTATCGCGCCGATAACCCAGTGACGAGTCCAGAAAGGCCATCCCAACAACAGGACATCTGAAATGAAGTCAGAGCAGGTTATCCAGCGGCTGAGCACTACGCCTGAGGCAAGTATTGAGAACTTGCAGGAGCATCGCTACTGGCTGCAATGTGAGCGTGTGTATACCTACCAGCCGATCTATCGTACCGACGGTCGACTGATGGCGATTGAAATTTTGACGGTCGTTACACACCCTTCTAACCCTTCACAGCGTATCGCGCCGGACCGCTATTTTGCCGAAGTCGCCGTGCGCCAGCGCCTGGACGTGCTGGAAGAGCAGTTGCGCATGCTGGAAACGAAAAAGGCCTTTTTCGAACAGCACGATATTCTGGCCTCGGTCAACGTGGATGGCCCAACCCTGCTGGCGCTGCGCCAGAACGCGAAGTTGCAGGAGCTTATCGCCACCCTGCCGTGGATGCGCTTTGAACTGGTAGAGCATGTCCGCCTGCCGCAGGAATCCTCCTTTGCCTCGATGTGTGAATTTGGCCCCCTGTGGCTGGATGACTTTGGCACCGGCATGGCGAACTTCTCCGCCCTCAGCGAAGTGCGTTACGACTACATCAAAGTGGCCCGCGATCTGTTCATTATGCTGCGCCAGACCCCGGAAGGGCGGAATCTGTTTACGCTGTTATTGCAGCTGATGAACCGCTATTGCAAAGGCGTCATTGTGGAAGGTGTGGAAACGCTGGAAGAGTGGCGTGATGTGCAAAACTCACCCGCCGCCGCCGCGCAAGGCTATTACCTCTCACGTCCGGTGCCCATGGATACCCTCGACGGTGTGATAACCAACCTCTGAACCGCCCGTTTCCCTTTGTCTGGACTATAGTTTTACAGGACAGGTCATCAGGAAAAGGGGATCAAAATGACTAAAACAACCAGGGTAATCTCCTGGACAGCAGGGATTTTCTTGTTGTTGATCGTGGTCGCTATCATCATTATTGCGACATTCGACTGGAACCGTCTTAAGCCGACCATCAACCAGAAAGTCTCAACTGAACTGAACCGCCCCTTCGCGATACGCGGTGATTTGGGCGTGGTCTGGGAGCGTCAGAAAGAAGAGACCGGCTGGCGAAGCTGGATCCCCTGGCCGCACGTTCACGCCGACGACATCGTTCTGGGCAATCCGCCGGATATTCCTGCCGTCACCATGGTGCATCTTCCGCGGGTTGAAGCCACGCTGGCGCCGTTAGCGCTTCTGACAAAAACCGTCTACCTGCCGTGGATCAAGCTTCAGCAGCCCGATGCACGCCTGATCCGTCTCTCGGAAAAAAACAATAACTGGACCTTTAACCTCGCCAGCAGCGGCGAGAAAGATCCCAATGCCCAGCCCTCTTCGTGGTCATTCCGTCTCGATAACATTCTGTTCGATCGCGGGCGGATCACCATCGACGATAAAGTCAGCAAGGCCGATGTGGAGATCCTGGTCGATCCGCTGGGTAAGCCGCTGCCGTTCAGTGAAGTGACCGGCACCAAAGCGAAAGGGGATAACGCCAGCGCGGGCGATTACGTTTTCGGCCTGCGGGCCACCGGGCGCTACAACGGACAGCCACTGACCGGCACCGGTAAAATTGGCGGCATGCTGGCGCTGCGAAGCGCTGGTACCCCGTTCCCGGTGCAGGCGGACTTCCGCTCCGGCAACACGCGAGTCGCCTTTACCGGCACGGTCAACGATCCAATGAACATGGGCGGGGTCGATCTGCGGCTGAAGTTCGCCGGAGATTCGCTGGGGGAGCTCTACGAACTCACCGGCGTGCTGCTGCCGGATACGCCGCCGTTTGAGACGGACGGGCATCTGGTGGCCAAACTCGATACGGAAAAATCGTCTGTCTTTGACTATCGGGATTTCAACGGCCGTATCGGCGACAGCGATATCCACGGTACGCTGACCTACACCACCGGCAAACCGCGTCCGAAACTGGAAGGGGATGTGGAGTCCCGCCAGCTGAGGCTTGCCGATTTGGGCCCTCTGATCGGCGTTGATTCCGGCAAAGGCACGAAGTCGAAAGAGGTCAAAAAAGACCTTCAGCCCGCGGGGAAAGTGCTGCCCTACGATCGCTTTGAAACCGACAAGTGGGATGTAATGGATGCGGATGTGCGCTTCAAAGGGCGAAAAATCGAGCACGGCAGCACGCTGCCGATCAGCAACCTCTCAACCCATATTTTGCTTAAAAATGCCGACCTGCGTCTGCAGCCGCTGAAGTTTGGCATGGCGGGCGGAACCATCTCCTCTAACATTCATCTTGAAGGCGATAAAAAGCCGATGCAGGGTCGGGCTGATATACAGGCGCGCAGGCTTAAGCTGAAAGAGCTGATGCCCAACGTGGAGCTGATGCAGAAGACCCTTGGTGAAATGAACGGTGACGCGGACATTCGCGGGGTGGGGAACTCCGTGGCGGCGCTGCTCGGGAGCAGTAACGGCAACCTCAAGCTACTGATGAACGACGGGCTGGTGAGCCGCAACCTGATGGAGATCCTGGGGCTGAACGTCGGGAACTACATCATCGGGCAGATCTTTGGTGACGATGAGGTGCGGGTGAACTGCGCGGCGGCGAATCTGGATCTGGTTAACGGCGTGGCGCGGCCGCAGATTTTTGCCTTCGACACGGAAAACGCGGTAATCAACGTGACCGGAACCGCCAGCATGGCCTCTGAGCAGCTTGATTTAACCATCGACCCGGAAAGCAAAGGGATCCGTATCATCACCCTGCGCTCGCCGCTCTACGTGCGCGGCACCTTCAAAAATCCGCAGGCGGGGGTAAAACCCGGGCCGCTGATTGCACGCGGTGCGGTGGCGGCAGCGCTCGCAACGCTGGTCACGCCAGCCGCGGCGCTGCTGGCGTTGATTTCGCCATCAGAAGGGGAAGCCAATCAGTGCCGGACGATTTTGTCACAGATGAAGAGGTAAGGTGCGGTCTGTTGTTGCCGGGTGGCGGCTACGCCTTACCCGGCCTACGATTCAAATGTAGGCCGGGTAAGCGCAGGGTATGAACCGGAAACATGGGTGACACTTTAGACCGGATACATGGGTAACAGTTATAACTGGCATAGAAGAGGAGACTCGCTATGCCCTGGACTGAGACCCGACCTATGCAACGCCTTGATTTTATC
>OKVJ01000430.1_pt1 | contig 16436 bp, 20 predicted proteins | sample 1606921 | NCBI WGS metagenome assembly OKVJ01 (sample SAMN03281016, study PRJEB24777) | human gut metagenome | isolation source: fecal sample PR161 from 1 month old female Malay infant, caesarean...
CGCGGAAACTTGTATCAGCCTCCGCGTTAATCCGTGGGCACCAGGTGAAAGTTTCAATGGCCATAATTATCGGGTTCCTTTCATTGCGTTCCAGATGTCGCCGCCGGGACGAATGTCACGCATCACATTTTGCTTATAACGTCGATCAACAAATTCCCCGACCTCGGCACCAAATTGCTCAAGGCCTGGTGAGGCCTGAGTTTGAGTGTTTCCGTTGCCATCGATGGTGATATAAACCTGTGGTGCCGAAGATACAGACTGACCGCCGCCACCTCCGACCGCACGAACGCCGAGAGAACCATCCGGCGCGCGGGTAAGCGGCATGATCGCCTCCGGCCCAGCCTCGCCCATGATTCCGGCCCCGCCTTTTGCGAAAGCGAACATGGTGGGGTTTCTGACGATCCCATTACTGAAAGCGCTCAGAGAGGGGGAGTCATAAACGCCGCCTTTGGCGTTAAACTGGAAACTAGATCCATAATTGGAAATAGCAGTGCCGGTACTGGCAGATGCTCCAGCAGCACCACCAAAGAAGCTGCCGACACTGCCGATGAGTGAGCCAAAGATGCCAGAACCGGAAGAGGCACCACCCATCGCGCTAACAACCGCCATCTGCAGAGCCACTTTTTCGATAATCTGCAGGACAGAAATACCCCACGATTTCCAGCTAACCTTATTGCCTTCGAGCATTGAGGTGACGTTACCAAACGCGCTGTCGAGTGTGGTTTTCACCCCGTCAGAAACTGTGCCGGAAACGTTACTGACTTCATCAAACCAGCTGGCATAGCCCCGCGATACTCCGGACATCCAGTCCGCTTCAGCTGCTGCTATAGCCTTGTATTTCTTTTCCAGGGCATCGAGGGCATCCCTCCGAGCTATCACAGCCTGGGTGCTTTTGTCGCCACCAGCTTTTGTGAAAACACGGTCGATCTGTTGCGTCTCGTCGAACCGGCTGCGCTGGCGATCGCTCATGCCTGCAGTTTCGGTTGTCAGCGTCGCCTCATCCCTGAACTTTCTGGCCGCTTCAGTTAAATCCTTCAGGGCATCAGCTTGTTCGCGCTGCTTGCGCACGTTCTCGTCGGCTTTTTGCGTCCATTTTGCCAGCTCTGCTGATGATGCCTGGATCGCCCTGCGCTGCTCGTCGGTCCATTTAGTGCCTGCCTGGTGCGATGCAGCGTAAAGCTCCGAGGCTTTTTCGCCTTCCGTGGCCCGAACGCGTTGCACGTCGATAGCCACGCTCAGATCGGCCATTTTCCGGGAATACTGTTCGGCGGTGCTGGCCGCTTCGCGCTCGGCTTTACTCTGCGCATTTGAGGCGGCAGTGGAGGTTTTTTTTGCCTCTGCAGCTGCTGCATCCTTTTTGGCTGCCTGATCCTTGTTGTAGATGTACTGTGTATAAAGCGCCCCCGTCAGCTTCAGGTCTTCTGCTTCGTAGACGTGCTGCTGATGGAGTTTCTCTAATCCGCTTAAGCTGGCCAGCTCATTATCGCGGCGCGAGCGCTCCAGTGCAGTTTGCTGTTGAGGCGTTGCGTTCGCCAGTGAGACGACGGGCCCGGCATATTGCGGCGGCCTGGCGCCAGCGGTCGCTGACATTGAGCGGTTAAGCAGGTCATACGCACCTTTCAGGATAGAGACGGCGCCAGCCTGTTCGATAGCCTTTTGCGTGGCCAGATCGCTGGCCTGGTTTACCAGCTTCTGCGTTTGCTCGACTTTTGAGGCTGCCTGTTCGCGCTGGTACTCCAGCTGGTTCAGCTTGTCGGTCAGCTCGATATTTTTGGCCGTGATGTCGGCCTGGTCCATGAAAGTGTTAATCAGGGTCAGCGTCGGATGGCGGTTATAGTCCTGCTGGATTTGGTCAACCGCCTTAAGGCTGTCTTTCACCTTCGCGATCTGAGAGTCGAGGTCGGCCAGGTCCTGTTTTTGCGCCTGTAAAGATGTACGGGCATCAGCCGCGGTCGAACGCAGGCCAAGCACCGACATCTGCTGGAGCTTGGTGTTGATCTCGTCGAGGTTGTTGGCAAAACCTACCGCCTCACGGTGCACCTGCTGGGTATGCTGATACAGGCCATACATCGCAGCGCCGGCACCGATAATCACTCCAGGCCAGCCACCGAGAATACCAAGAACGCCACTACCCAGGCGGGACATCACCGAGGCTGTATTGGTGAGGTTATTAACGGCCGAAGTCCTGCCAGCAAGCGCTGTATTCAGTGATGCCTGAGCTGCAGTAAGATTACGCTCAGCGACAATCTGAGCCTCAATACTCGTCGCCGCTGCGCGCGCCTGTTGAGCACGGTAAACAGCCTGGCGACCAGCAGCAACGCTAACCTGAGCGCCGCGAACCTGAGCCTGCGCCAGCGCGACCTCGGCGGCCGTATTAGCGAGCACTGCCCGGGTTGACTGAGCAACGCTGCCGACCATGTTGCCAAAATAACGGGCGAGGCCAATACCAACCAGAATACCGGCTGTATTTGCCACATCATCGATGTTATTCGCCAGACCATCCAGCACGCCGGAAAGCGTTGATGATGCGCCGACGGTATCGTTCGCACCGCCAACCCATGCAAGGAAGGCGTTTTGCACTTTCTGTGCAGATCCGCTGATTGATGCAGGAAGGGTGTCAAATTCTTTACGGAGAATCTCGACATTGGTCAGCAGCGGGACGATCTTGTTGGTCGTCAGCTCGCCGTTGTTGGCCATATTTCGCAGGCCACCAACAGTGGTACCCAGCCCATCAGCCAGCAGTTTCGCCAGGCGTCCGCCGTTCTCCATGATGGAGTTAAATTCTTCGCCTCGCAAAACGCCTGAGCCAAGCGCCTGGCTAAGCTGGGTGATAACAGAGCTCGCCTCTTCGGTACTGGCGCCAGACAGCTTCAGTGAGGTTGCTACGGTTTCCGTAACTTTTGCGACGTCAGCAGAAGCGTAACCGGCATCACGCAGGGACTGAGCAATTCTGCTGTACAGGTTGCTGTTTGCCTCGAGGGATGTTCCGGTGCGCTGGCTAATCTCCATCAGCACGCGCTGGGATTGCACGTAATCCTCACTGGAAGAGGACGCAAGGCGAAGACGCCCATTCAACTGGTTCCACGTGTCGGCAAACTGAATCAGCTGATGTGTGGCAAATGCACCAGCCCAAGCACCGGCAAGCCCGGCAGCAGAAGATCGCACGGTTGCAAGCTGAGAATTCAGGTCAGCTAAAGACCGCTGAGTTTCACGCGTGGCCGCTGCAGCTTTTTTCCCGCCCTGTTCCATAGTGCGGTAGTAATCGGTTCCCATGCGGGACGCTCTGGCGATCTCTGACTGGAAAGAAGAAGAGTTCGCCGAAATTTTGATGATTAGCTCGCGCAGCGTTGCCATATTTCACCCATAAAAAAGCCCGCAGCCGCGGGCATCAAAGACTGGACATCCATTCTTCAAGTTCAGAGACTTCGGCGCCTTCTTCCTGCTCACCCCATTTCAGCATCACGTCAGGAATGGTGAATTTCCCGCCCTGAGAGTTCAGCATTGCAACGGAGATCTGCGCCGCCTGAGCATCGGCGCGCCAGTCACCAATCGGACTGATGCGGTCGAACTCGATCCACATTTTGAGCTCGCTGGCGGTCATGGTCTGGCGCAGTTCGTGGAGAGTGCGCCCCAACCGGAGCGCCAGCGACATCAGGAAGAAGGTCAGCGGCTGCTTTACGGCTTTCCCGCTTCTTCCTGGCTCATGCCGAGGTTGAGGGCCTGAGCCAGCAGGCGGGAGTGCACAGGACCATAAATTTTAGATACCTGCTCCTGATCCTCATCGCTGAATACTCGCTCGCCGTTTTCATCCAGCAGAACGTCAATAAACAGAACCACATCAGCCTCTTTGTTACGCAGAAACTTTTCCGCCTCCGTCAGCGTCGGTGCCTCTTCGCCCTCGGCGAGCTGGGGATTAACGATCTCCCGGAATTTCACCCAGGCATCGCCAGAGGGTTCACGCAGCGTTACCTTTGCGCCATCCCATTCAGGGACCGTGATACCTTCTTTGGTGCGATAGGCTTTCGATGCTGTAAGCGCCACGTTGCGTAATGAATTCTGTGATGTTTTTTGCGGCATTTCATTTTTCTCTTGTTACATGATCGGAGGGATAAAAAAAGCGGCCGAAGCCGCTCAGGAACCAGACGCGTAGATGCGTTTAGGTTTGCCGCGTACACGCAGAGAATAGGTAGCGCCAACAACGGAAGAGGTTGCAGCAGACCATGAGCTCTGGCGTACCTCCACCAGCACGTAGAAACCGTTGCCAGACGGGAATACCACGTGCAGCGCGCGCAGTTCGTCATTTTCGTAAGCGGTCTGCAGTGCCTCCTGTGCTGCTTCATCGCCAACCCAGTTACGGGTAATGCTCATTTCAGCTGGCGCGGCGAGGCCGTTGGTTTGTTCCTGTTCAGTTGAGCACAGCGTGGTTACGTCGATATCCCCTTTCTGCCCGCCGGTGAAGGTGATCTCCTTTGTTGCACAGGCTGCTTCCAGCCAGGTAACACCAGCCCCCGGGAAACCTGAGGCGTTAAAATCCTCGGCGGTTACGGGTGCGTCGGAGACGGCAAAGGTCATCCCCTTTGTGACTTCATACTTACTGGTCATGGTTTCTCCAGTTAAAAAAAGACCGCCAGGGCGGTCTGTTATGGTGAGTAAGCTTAAACGGTTACCTGAAATTCGAGCGTTGCCCGGTGATAGCGCAGATCAGGCTCATAGCCCGGCGTTTTCACAATGCTTTCCGGCTTCAGCACCTGCAGTGCCTCAAGCGCCATATTCCTGATCGTGCGCGCTTCAGTGATGGTGCTGGAATAAACGTCAACCTGCACAGAAACGGCAGATTCAGCCTGACCGCAGAGAACGTCAGCGGCCACGTCGGTAATAATCGAGAAAATTACCCAGGGCGGCGATACTGAAGGCTTCCCGTCACTGCCGAGCGGTGCAACGTAGGGATAAACCTGCCCTCCGGCCAGCGGCGCCAGCAGAGGATAAAGATCGTCTTCCGTCATTTGCTTAACGCCTCGTCAATGGCCTGGTTCATGCGCCTGATTGCGACCTCCGTCGCCTGCTCCTGGCGTACATCGAACGCGGGACGAATGAAAGGGTGCGGCGGCATGTTAACGGTACCCATTTCAACGAAACGCCAGTAAAACGCATTACGCGGGTCGCTGGCTTTCATGGTGTTGTCGCTATTACCGGTTCGCATGTTGCGGCCACGGATGTGGACACCGGAAGAAATTTCCCCACGGCGGCGGCTTTTTTGGGTCACCACCACCACGTTTTTTTTCAGTTTCCCGGTACGCACGGGAGCGCGGGCGATCACTTCTTGCTTAAGCACTTCGGCTCCGGCGCGCGTGGCATCACGCAGAACCTTGTTGTTTTCAGCGCGGCTAAGCGCCTCCAGATCCTTTGCAATGTCATTCAGCCCGGAAAAATCGAGGCTCGTCTCAATCATTTTTCAGCTCCCGTTTTGCAAAGAATTTCCAGGCGAGTGCCGGTCGCATTTGCTACAGGAGGACCGATGATATTTAGCACCTGACCTTTATACGGGCCGCTGAGCACTTCCAGACGAGAAGAGGCGTTCAGCTCTGACCTGAAGCGCATCCAGACGCGAATAGTTGTCTGCGCCGTTTCCGCGCCGCCAGAAAGCTGCTCTCTGCCGCTGATCCCCTTTACCTCAGCCGGGAGCGGGTTGCCACCAGTCCACGATTCAACCGGCTGACCAGATGGATCGCGCGAAGTCGTGAAGGTGAGAATTTTTACCCGGTGCCTGAATCGTCCAGGTTCCATCAGGAGCCCTCCTCAGGTTCAGATTTACCGCGCCAGTTGCGATGGATGAACATCATCCGTTCTGCGGCGGCGTTCTCATAAAGCTGTACTTCACTCTGCGCGGTCCTGTGCTCGAACATGTCCGCAAACACCAGCAGTACGGCGCCCTTCACTGCTGCAGGAATGTCAGTTGCCGCTTTCCATGCCGGTTCATCACACCACCGGTAGCAGTAGTCAAAGGCTGCCTGTGCGTACAGCGTGATCAGCTCGTCCCTGTCATCCTCCTCAAACTCAATCTGCTGTTTGAAAAGGGGGAGGCTAATTACATCCAAAACGTCTATCGCCATACGTTAAAAGGGCGGGTTACCCCGCCCTCCTCCATCATGAGCCAGAAGAGAAAGTGCCCTTGATGATTGCCGTCGGGCGATAGTGCGCCAGCGCCAGGCGCTCTTCGCACAGGATGGTCAGCATGTTTTTCACGAAGTTATCGCGGTCTTCACGGCTGACTTCCACGGTGGCATCCATGCGATCCCACACCTGAGAGGCCATATCGAAACCGCCCACCGTAAAGGTACCGGCGGCCTGTGCCTTAGTCGGAACTACCGGCAGCCCCCACATGATGTTGCTGGTAAACGCCTGAGGGCCGCCGAAAATATAACGGCCTTCATTGTCTTTCAGCAGCGCAATGTTGTGCCAGTCGCGCGGGTTCAGGACGATACCGGAAGCGCTAAACTCAGATTCGGTCACCTGATAAATGGCGTGAGCGATAATGTCAGCGCGGGTGTCGCCGGTGGCGTTCAGCGAGGTGTCGTAGGCGGTTGCCACTTTGTTCAGACCTTCCAGGTTATCCCCGGTACCGTCGCCGTTCAGAAGCTGGCCTTCTTCCTTCAGCGCCAGACCGTACATGAGGCGGTTGTTGACGTATGACTGCAGCATTGGCGCATCGTCCATCACCTGACGTGATGCCTGCACCCAGTGCGCGATGGTCTTTACGTTCGCGGTCTGTTTGCTGAAGGTGATATCCGACTCTGGCTTAAGCGCCTTCTCTGCCACTACGTCGGCGTTATTGGTAAACACCTCTTCACGCACGTATTCGAGAGCGTTGCTGGAAATTCGGCCCTGAGCCAGCAGGTCACGAATAGTCAGACGGCGCAGGCCCGGCATGATGATGCCAGGGATCTGCATCGGCTGGATCAGTGAGCCAGCAGAATCAGCATCACTGCCGAGAGACTTGTTAAACGTCTTCGCGTCGAAGGTGCCCTGTTTACCGTCCCATGACTTGATGAGCTCTTCAGCAGCACGTTCAGAGAAGGATTTCTTCTCACCCGGATTTTCAGCACCGGAAGCCAGTTTCTGTTCCAGATCGAAGAGGCGCGTACCGGATTTGGACAGTTCTTCCTGTACTTTTGCCAGGTCGGACTGCAGCTGTTTGGAAACCTGGCCCGTGCTTTCGATTTCAGCTTTCTGCGCATCGAACAGCTGGGCCATTTTCTGCTGGGATTCTTCGATTGCTTTTTGAATGAGAGCGAGTTCAGACATAATTAATTACCTAAATTGGAAGGGAAAGATTTAATGCTCTGAAGCAGAGCGTTGATTTGTGCTTCGTTTCCGTCGCTCTCGGACTCGCTCCGAATCGCTGACTTAAACCGGGCTATTAACCCAACTGCTTGTGATTTGGTGAGCCCGACTGAATCCCTCAGCCAGTTCTCCACATCACGAATCGTTTCAATGCCATCGACACTTTTCATGGCTGCGATGCCAGCCTGTTCATTGGCGGGGAAAGTGCAGACGCTGATTTCGCGCAGAGCCTGGATATTCTTAAAAATGCGGCCTGTTGGAATGATGGTGTAATCGTCTTTCGCAACGGAAAAGCCAACCGACATACCTTCAACCGTACCGTGCTGCATTGCCGCTTTCAGGTCGGCGGCGCCGCTGTGCCCTGGGGTAAGTTGACCGCGCACATACAGGCCTTTTTCGTCTTCGGCCAGGCTGTCCCATTTACCAACCGGCAGCTCCCACGTCTTGTGGTTGAAAAACATCGCAACTTTGCGGGTCTGGTTCGCCAGTGCGTTTTTAAACGCCCCGGGCAGAATGATGTCGCCATCGGAATCGGTGTTATTAAAAACAGAGGCGTAGCCTTCAAAAATCCCCTGTTTACCGTCACCGGTGAATTTGATTTCTGTCTCGTCGAAGGACAGCGTTTTTACGATCTCAGGCATTACGGCCCCCATAAAAATTAAGCCCCGTTATTACGGGGCTCTTTGTTGGTTCCTAAATCGGTGATCGGCACGTATTGCGACTGGCGCATAGCCACATCGCCACCCGGCAATGGCGGGAGGTTGTCCGTTCGTCGCATCTCGTTGATAGTGCGTAGCCCTGCCTCTCCCATTGCCTTCATAAAGGCAGCGCGGGATGCTGAATCGCCCCTCAGCAGGCCGTCGAGGTTGTGCTCAGCATGAATGCGGCCAACATCCTTGGCAGGAATAAGCCACCGCTGAACGCTGTTTTCCCACCGGGAGATATAGGGCTGCAGGGTGTACTGCAGGAAGCCGAGATTCTGCTGCTCGATTCCCGATCCCCAGCTCGTTGATTTCTCGACGTCGCCAACAAGGTGAGGCGGTACGCCAAAGAATCGCGCCAGTTCACTTACCTGAAATTTTCGGGACGCCATCATTTCGGCATCCTGCGGCGTTACGCCAATTGCCGATGTGGAAAAGCCAGCTTCCAGAATCCAGAGGCGTTTTTTAACCGGACCGCCGGCGATCTCTTTGAAGTTCTCTTCGACCTGCGAGCGCTGCTGTTCAGTCAGCACTTTTTCGCCGGTTGAGAGGATTTGCGGAGACTTGGCGCCGTTGGCAAAGAAATCTCGCTGCTGGTCCTCCATCGCAACTGCAACACCTGCCGATTTACAGGCAAAAGCAATGGGTGACAGGCCGACCAGCCCGGTAAATCCGAAGCCTTTAAGGTGAAAAATCTCTCTCTGCGAAAAGTCGGCGTATTCGCTGTCGCGTTGATAGCGATAAACCACTTTTTTCCCGACGAGTTTCACATCCATATTGGCAGACTGAAGCGGGAGAAGGCTGATCACGTCACCCGCGCTGTTGCGGTCCACCAGTGCATACGCGTTACCGTAGAAACAGAGCTGCATCGTCATGGCCTCCCTGAATTCCTGGGCGGTCATGTACTGATTCGGTGAGTAGCGCAGCAGTCGCGCCAGCGGATTGCTCAAATCCACTTTTTTACGGTTGTCATTCTGGTCAGTTTCGAAGACATCAAGCGGTAAGCATGCTGTGAGCGTTGAAATCAGGCTCACGCAGCGCCAAACCGTCGAAATTTGCAGTATCCGTTCATCGTTAATGGATGAATCGCCCAGGTGTCCGTGGGCCGAAACAGGCCCCGTCTGTGAGCCCTGATTTGGGGTGACTAAACGCCCGCCGACAAACCAGGACTGCAGCCTTGCCCACCAGCCGTTATTGGTTCGCAGGTCAATCGTGTATTTAGGTTCTTCCATCACATGCTCAGCGGTCGGAAAATGAAGTCGTCGAAGTCACCACCCTGTTCGGTAACTTCCCCATTAGCAGCACCAACGGACATTGTCATTGCGACCATGCCATCAATACGGCCCGTTGCTTTGGATTTATCGAGCTTGCGGTTGCCAGCAGCATCTTTCACCACCACCGCATTCACAGCACACATCGTTAATACGGGGTGCATGCCATGCCTCACACGCCCGTTAAGCATCAGAGACTCCAGCGTGTCTACAGCTGGCCCCATATCCTTAAAGCCCTGGCCGAACTCGACCAGCGGGAGGCTCAGCCCAATGGCATCGGCATCCTTCCTGAACTGGTCAATGCGCCAGCGGTCAAAAGCCATCGAGGTAAGGTCGAAGTCACCGATAATTTCAGCGATATCCGCAACGACGAATGAGTAATCCACCGAAGCTCCTGGCGTGGTGCGCAGCAGCCCCTCTCTCACCCAAACGTCATAGGGTGCGCGGTCCGTTTTGGTTCGCTCTTCAAGAGTCTTTTGCGGTGTCCAGAAGAAGGGGAATACATCCCAGACACCATCATCTGCTTCACCAGCGATAACCAGCGCCGTTAAGTCGTTCCTGGCTGACAGATCCAGCCCCGCGTACCACTTCCTCGGGGTGTTAATCGGCATCTCTCCGCAAAGCTCCCACACGCTGCGGGAGATAAACGGCGATACGGTAGAAACGCGTTGATTGAGGTTGAGATTTCGGAAGGTGTTTTCGAAGCTTGGCATTCGGCCTGCTTTCTCGGCCTGGCGCGCCATGTCTTTTTCTGACCTGAATGTTCCCAGCGCCGGGTTCGCAGCCAGCCAGGACTCGCGTTTACTGATATCAGCGTCCTTTGGCGCTTCATAAACGTGGCACACGATGTGCGGATCTTTCGATTTGACCGCATCATCAATCCAGATGCTCAGCAGGTCAGCATCATTTGCTGCCTGCGTACTGATAACAATCAGCAGCGGGTTTTCATGGGCCCCCTGCGCGGTAGTTATTGCATCGATAAAATCATCCTGCGGCCCCCTAACCTGCCCGGTTTCATCGAGAATGGCCAGAATGGGGGAAAGGCCGTGCGTCGTCTTACCTTCTGCGGATAAAGCTTTGTATTCGACGTTACATGGCAGGCCGATCAGCTTTTTGCCGCTGGGCGTAATGTGCACAATCTCCTGCAGCTTAGGGTTCAGGTTGACCATCTTCACCGCGAGGTTAAAAACGATGGCCGCCTGTTCCCGGCTAAGTGCACCGCTGACAATCTGCGTGTTCTGGACCGCTTCAGGCCCCACCAGGTGAGCTAGGAGGATTCCAGAGATTAAGCCTGTTTTACCGTTTTTTCGGGCGATGCTGAGGATCGCCATATCCGTTCCGGCTGGATTGTCGTAAACCGCCAGGATGAATTCTTTCTGAAAGGGGTCCAGCCTCATTGGCTGGCCGATAAGCTTGCCTTCCGGCACGATGCAAAAGCGCTCAATGAACGCTATTACACGCTCACCTCGCGTCATAGTCTTTTATCCGTGCTTGGGAAAGGCGATCAGGTTGTCATCCTGGTCCTGATGCTCGTTTTTGGTATTTCGTGCATCACGATCATTCTGATTGCGTTTCTTCTGGTCGCGGCTTTCGCCGTTGGTTGCGTGGGAATGGATCTGGAGGTCACGGCGCTGAGCCAGAATAGTTCGCTGCAGCTCAACAATCTGCTTGCGTAGGTCTTTGATAAGCCCTTCGTCGCGGCCCTCTCCGCGTGCTCGCTCTTCTTTGCGTAAATCCTTACGTAAAACCGTTATATAGAGCTGGTTATTTGCCAGCTCTACAGCTGCCAGAAGGTCGGCCGGGGTCCAGCTGTCCAGAGCTTTCGATCTGATATTGTCATGCCAGAATGGTTCGGCTTTTTTTTCCAAACCTGCATGGGACGGAGGATCGATGGTGTCCACTGCTGCATTTTTCATGGCCTGAACCGCTGCCGCCGAACTGTCGGAACGGGTTCGTTTATCTGCCATATGTCAACACCTTAAAACTAAAAAAATCGGGTTAGCGTTAAAATCAAACTTTGGCGGCGGTCATTTGGGGCAAAGGTTTTGAAGATTTGATCCCCCCCCTGCCCTGATGCGATTCATTCTCATTTGATATCGTTGCATTTGAAATGATTTCACATAATTGGTAATCGACTTGCCGCCGCCGCGCTATGCCGAATGTTTGTCTACCTGTTCGAGTTTCTGAGTGCCTTTCCCACGCCCGGAGACAACATGCCCTGAGACGGTCACTGTCGGCACCTCCTGCCCTACAGCGTGCGAGAACTGAATGGATGTCACGTTCTTCATCTCCACGCCATCAATCGCCAGCTGAACAAACTTACCGTCGCGATATTCAATGATGAGGTCTTTCATTACGTGCTCCAGTGAGACGCAGGATCGAGCGGGTAGCCGTTGGCATCACAGCCTATTACCGCGCCGCTCTTCTCCATTCTCTGTTTCGTTGAGTCATGATGCGCTTTGCACAGTGGCTGCCAGTTCTCTTTACTCCAGAACAGGAGTTGTGCTTTCGATATGGCCAGCGCGTTACCTGACTTAAGCGCATCTTTGAGTTTGTGGGGCTCGATATGGTCAACCACCGTTGCTGGGGTAATGCGCCCCTGCTGCTCGCACATCACACATAGTGGGTGCTGCTGCAGGAAACGCAGACGGGCCTTATCCCATCGGCTGCCATATACGCGGGGCTCTTTGTTCATGCCAGTCTCCATGCGCGGCGGCCTTCCGTCCTCGGCTCGTTGTCAGGGTGACGCTCAACCGGTTCGCCGTCAGCATGATCCACCAGCGAGTAACACGGATAAACCACAGCGCCGCCATAGGCATCACCAACGGCATAATCGGCAGGCTTTCTGCTGTCCCATCGCGACAGCACGCGCTCAATATGCTGATGCGGTACGCTATAGCAAACCCCGTGTATCAGTCGCGGAAGCGTGATGAAGTCTGCCCGAGTCTTATCAGCAACTATCAGCCGTTCGGCTATCTGCATTTGATACTGTGGAGGCCGCCCGGTACCGAGATAAAAGCTCAGCATGTCGTCAGGGAAACGCACCAGCCAGTCAGTTACCTTTTCGGTGAATCCCTGCACCGGCAGCGCGTCGTCTTCCAGCACGACTACCCGGCAAGGTTGCTCAGCAGCCCACTCAAGCGCGCGGCGATGATTCCAGTTCGCACCGTGGTTACCGTCATCAATCAGCAGATGAGCATGCAGCAGTGCAGCAAGACGTTGAGCTTGCTCTAAGCGAGTATGATGAGCGCAAACTACGAATTTCATGTGTAAGCCTCTGTCGGTGCGTGGGTGTGAACTCGTTTTCTGGCAGCGATAATTTCTTTTTCTGCGTCAGAAAGATTTTTAAACCATTTTTGCCACACCACTTCGCCACAGTTGAACAGAGTGGCCCGCCACATATTTCCGTCCTTATATACACCTCTCACACCTGATTCGGCTCTCCCGGCAAGTGAAAGATTTTGCATATTCTGAGAGCGAGTAGCCAACCTAAGATGATTTACATTCACACATGCTCGATTGCGGCAAATGTGGTCAATCTCCATTCCGTCAGGTATTCGGCCTTTTTCTCTTTCCCAGGCATATCGGTGGGCTGAAATGATGCGGCCTTCCGATTTTAGTTGTGGGTATCCTTTGCTGTTTTTTGCACCGGTCCACAGTAAGCACTCACCTGATATCTCGGTACTAAATTCAAATCTCACCTCAGGTGAGGCAAACCTGTCTTTCCCGGCGAGAGGATCGCCAAATTTCCTCATCCGAATGTAGTGTTTGTTGCATAGGTTGCGCGCTAAAACTTTATTGCAGCATCCGGAAACATTGCAGAATCTAGTCATAGATAATTTCCTTCGCCCATAAAAAAAGCCGCACGATGGCGGCTACTGTCTGAATATCAGGGTGTTGTATAGCTTTAACCCTGGTTAAGGTAAGCATTCAGCCCGTCAGTGGTGGGACACTGGCGCATTCAACGCGGAGGGATGGCTGATTACCTCTGGATAAGGGAACAATATGTCTAACATCAGATATATCGAAGGGTTAAAGCTTTCAACCACATGCGACACTCTCGAAGACGTAGCAACCGAGGTAACAGCACTTAAGTTGGCCCTTGGTTTGTTATTCGCGAGACTTCCTGATGCAGAAAAAAATAACCTTTTGATTGAGTTGACTCAGTACGACTACCCAGCATTTCAAAAGATATCTACTGAATTGAAGCAATTTATGCCGAAGTAATTTTAAGGGCCAGGCAACTGGCCTTTAATCGAAACTTTGGAGCATAGAATACAACCATTTTCTTGTCTTCACTCATGCGCATGTAAGATTTATCCATAATACATATCTCTCTTATTTATGTTTCCACCAGGCGCACTCTGTGCCGATGCCATCAGTTTTAAAAACGGTATGGATGCGCGGGCCGGTGACAATGCGATCGCCAAAAGACTTAGCGACAATGCCAAAAGCGATCATATCCCCCACCGCAGCGCCAGCCTGTTCTTTCTTCCAGAAACGATAACTCTCGATCCGGTAGTAAAGACGGATAATGCCGTGAGCGAACGCCATTACATCAGCGCGGGTGCCACCCAACAGACCAGCGTTAAGCATCACATCGTTACGGTGCGCTTCAATGAACTCCTGATAGATGCGCTCCGGATGATTCTGCTTTGCCCAAGTGTCGGCGTAGGTTTTTGGTTCAGAGCCGACATATACCTTGCCAGGCTGCATTTCCTCCCACGGCGCGCGGAGCATTTCGACATCGGTACCATCTGTACACCAGACGAAACGATATTCAGGGTGATCGCGCAGGTGCTGCCAAATATGAAGCCAGCGTCGGAAGTAGACATTCATCTTCAAGTCAGGAACGCGGTAAAGCTCAACATCTGCCGGTGCCGTCTGCAGTTCATCCACCAGCGCTATGCGGCCACACTGTCGAAGCGAGGCCGCCCACTTGATCAGCATGTCAGGTGAGGCCGTCATTTTCGTGCCGCGTTGAGGGTCAGGCTGGCTGGTCAGTAACGTAGTGATAACCACGTCGCGCTGACGCCGATATTCAACGTAACCGGTAAAGCCGGTATCACGTCGTTCGTTGTGGATCTTCACATTACGTTCCACCAGCGCCTGGCGGTCTGGCCTCGGTACCGAACGCTCCACCGCTTCATGCTCATCAAGAGAATGAATCAGCTTTTCTGAACCGACGACATCAGCGTAAGCCCACGTCGTGAGGCCAGCGTTATGAATCCGCAGGGCGAGGTCGCTGTGTTCGTACATGCCGCGACCGTAAACCGGATCGAATCCGCCCACCTTCTCGATGGCGCTGCGGTGGTAGTACAGCATCACGCCGCGCTGCCCGGTATACGCCACATGCTGATCGTCACGGTATAGCACCGAAAGGTCATTCAGCTTATTGCGGCCAGCCAGATCGAGAAACTGATAAGCCAGATGCGGCTCCGGTGATTCGATGTAAGGGAGGTGCCAGTTATCTGCGATGGGCCAGGCGTCATCATCCCACAAGAAAAGATGCTCGCACCCGGCATCCATCAGAGCTGACAGGCTGGCATTCTTCGAAGCAACAATGCCGAGTGATGTTTCATGTCGAAGCAGCTGCACGCCGTTGGTAACTAACGCTGCAGGTTTTGAACCATCATCGACAACAACCAGCAGCGCTCCGGCTGGCAGGTGTTTCATGTGCTGTTCAAGCGCTCTTTTCAATACGTCGGCGCGCTGGTGTGTCGTTATTGCAATCCCAATCCACGATGAAATGGCGCAGGCAGGCGCATACGGAACACCATCAATAGTGACCTGCATATAAACCTCATTGAATAATGTTAAATGAAGCGCTAATTTGAATGCACTTATCTATCTTCAAAAAGTGGTGAATGAAAATGGATCTTGCTCCAGCCAAGAAAGAGTTAAACAGGGCAAAACGATGTATTGAGCGTATGAAAGCGGCAAAATCATATGATGAGTATGATGAGGCATGGAGTGATTTTTTAAGCCGAATTGAAAACATTTTCAGCAGGATTAAAGTTGCCGCTGAACCTCACAAGAAATACCCATCATTCTCATCTAGAGCAAATCATCTTCGTGCTACAGATAGTTTGCTTATCTATCTCAAACAGGCACGTAATTCTGTCCACCATGGAATTGCAGATATTTCCAAGTATGTTTCCGGTGGATTTGGCATAAATCCTGCCATACCAGGAGGCATACTTAATCTTGATTCATTAAGCATTGATGAAAATGGTAATGTTAATATTGTATCCAGTTCACCCATCAGAATTGATGTTATTCCTGGTTCAGTAGAGGCCATTCCATGCAGAAATAGAGGCGTTACCTACAACCCTCCGAACTCACATTTGGGTGAAGACCTGAAAAGTAAAAACCCTATAGATATAGCTGAATTAGGAATTAAATTTTACGAATCATACCTTTTAAGTGCTGAAGAAACGTTTCTTAAAAAATAGATTTCAGCTTAATGCTTTAAATTAGATGCATGGCAGTTCGCCTGCCACGCTTTGTTATGCGCCAGGATGTCTTTCTTCGTCTGGCGGTCCATAACGTCGATGTCGTGATCGGTCAGGTAGATTGGTTTTACCCAGTCACAGGCGGTATCAACCACCACCGGGACGCTTCCACGTGTCACGCAACTCGCGATCAACATCGTCATCAGGCATATGGTTAACAGTCTGCTGTACATTGCTGGCCTCTTTCGTTGCATCTATCCGGCGTTCAGCTGCTGCGACCGTTGCAGATGCGTTATCTTCGGTGCGTTGCTTATCAGCTTTGGCTTCCGCCTTGCTGGTGCCGCGAATATGGCCCAGGCCGAAAGCGCCGGCGATCGCAGCAATGACTGCTGCAACAATACCAATTACCGTTTCAAATCCCATAGTGACCTCACACCAGCACAGATTTCGCCAGGTTAAACAGCGCGCGGCGTTTATCCAGCCCGTTACGTCCGCCATTGATAAGCAGCGTGACGCGCTCCACGTCGCCGGAATGGAGCAGTGATGTAGCCCCCTGAAACACCAGACAGTAGCTGTATCTCCAGATAAGAGATAGGCTTGAATATATGTCTAACACTAACACCAATTTTGAGATGACCGGGATCCTGTTAGGGCAAGAAGTCCGTAAA
>OKVJ01000442.1_pt1 | contig 16254 bp, 11 predicted proteins | sample 1606921 | NCBI WGS metagenome assembly OKVJ01 (sample SAMN03281016, study PRJEB24777) | human gut metagenome | isolation source: fecal sample PR161 from 1 month old female Malay infant, caesarean...
AATGAATCCAGCCCCTCGCGCGCCAGAACGATCATATTGAAAATGGCACCAAAGCAGAAACTGTGCAAAATGGCGGCCTTGTAGCGATTGGTCTCTTCGTTGCCGAGCACATAGAGCCAGTCAAACCATTTAATAATCAGCCCTACCACAACCGCGCCCGGCAGAATAAACCAGCTTCCGCCCATCACCACCAGCGAACCAATCAGCGTAGGGGAAATGGCCAGACCTGAATGGTTGTTCAGCACTTCCCAGGTGAAGTAGTTCGCTGTGTTGAGCACGGCACCCGGGCGGTCAGGCCACAGCCACGACGGGATAAACACATAGAAGTCACGCACAATGGGCGCCAACCCCTGGAAATCGATTTTGTCGTAGTTTTGCAGCAGTAAAGCGAGGTTTTCCCACGGCGAGAAGGTATCGCGCGTGAGATACAGGAAGGTGTAAAACGCTTCGTCACCGGCCACGTTCAGTCCATAGCGCTTAAGGGCCAGCCAGAACATCCCCACAATGCCAAACACGCCCGCTGCCGCCAGCATCCACAGGGAGATCCACCCGCGAATGATGCCGATAAACAGGAAGATCGCAAAGGCGATAATAATGTTGGCGCGCGTCCCACCCACAATCATGTAGGTCAGGAAACCAAAGGCGACCGTGCTCACCAGGAAGAAGAGCCAGGCCTTACTGTCCTGGCGCAGGAAAAAGATCACCAGCATTGCCGGGATGAAGAAATAGAAGAAGCGCTTAAGCGCCACGCCCGAAACTTCGGCAGAAAAAATCTGGCTGTAGGAGTGCAGCTTAAACAGCAAAAAGCCGTTATGCATGAAGAAGATCCCCACGCTGACCAGCGCGATGGTCATCAGCATAACCCACGTCAGATGGGTCTCTACCCGGTTCATGGTGAACAGTGGACGACGCGGCGCACTCGCTTTCACCGCACGCAGACGCGTTTTATAGGTGACGTAGTACACCGCATAGAAGCAGGTCGCCGACAAGAGTGCCTGGAGCAGGATTTCCGGCGGCGCGACGCTCACGTCAAAACGGAAAACCAGAATACTGGTCAGCGGAAAACCGAAGAAGAAGGTCAGAAGAAACAGTAACGAGAAGAAGACGTTAAAGTTAAAACGCACGCGGCGAAACTCAAACCAGGTCAGAGTGGCGATAAATAGCGTGCTCAGAAGCCATACCACTAACAAGCCGCTGAATTGCAACTGGCTCATGCGTTGTCTCCTGAAGCGATACGCAGCGCACGGTGCCACGGCGTAAGATAGTTCGGGCTAAAGAAATCGATGGTACTTTTATCCACCAGCGCCAGTTGACGCTGAGCTTCACGTACCACCTCCACGTTCAGGGTATCCGTGGTGAACAGCACCGGAATGTGTTGTTCAGCCATATCCTGCCAGAACGGATTATCGCGATTAAGCACACAGGGAACGCCTGCCTGAATCAGCAGGCACAGCGTGCCAATCCCCTGCTGGCGGGCAAAGATGAAATAGCCGAGATCGCACTGGCGAAGCAGCGCCAGATATTCATCAAATTCCAGCTTATCGCGCAGGATATTCACATTCTCCGGGCTAAACAATCCCAGAACCTGCTGGCGAACGTCATTGATGTAAGCATCATTATTGGCCGGATAGCCCATCGGGACAACGACATTTACCGTGTCGCCAAACTGCTGATGCACCGCCTTCAGCGCAGCAATATGCTCGTTACTGCGATCGCCAGAGTTACCCACCAGGATCGTCAGCTTACCCTCACGCGCCGTATCGTTTGCCATGTTATTCAGCGCCGGGTTCATGCGTGTCGGGAAATAGAGCAGCTCACCGCGAACGTTGGGGTGCTGTTTCGCGAAGTAATTGAGATCGCCACGGGTGGCGAAAACACAGCCAACCCGCCCCTGCGCCATACGCCGTAGCGGGTAGAAGAGTCGGAACTTCCAACCGCGGGAGACTTCATAGAGATCGGCTCCCCAGATATGCCAGCTGCACTGGGAAGGTTTAATCCCGCCGCTCAGAAGAGCCAGCCACAGACCGGTATTAAATTGTCCATGGAAGAAGAAGCGCTGCTCACGATCCGCTTTCGCTTTCGCGACAACCGCCTTTGCCAGGGCGGCTTTATCCGGCCAGAAGGTAAGCGTCAGCGCCGGACACATCTCGCTCAGGCCCCTGTCCTGGCCTGCAACCATAAACTCGCGTGCATCGGGATTGCCCGGGGCCAGCTCATCGTTGAAGAACCGCAAAACGGTCTGGTTATGGTGTGGGATATCCGATCCCAGTATGTGAATCAGTGCAGTCATGCGCGTTTACGCCAAAGTAAAAATACGCCGCAGCAGGCAGCGAAATAAACGATATAGGTTGCCATATAGGCCTGAGCCGCCCCCAGTGCACCGTGTGCCGGGATCAGCCAGTGTGAGAACGCCGTCAGGAGCGTAAACTGGCTTATCTCTGCCAGGATATACAAACGCAGCGAGGCTTTCGCAATCACCAGATACCCGAATACGTAAGCGCCTACTTTCAGTACATCCCCCACCAGCTGCCAGGCAAACAGATCGCGCATGGCGATGAATTTCGCCGAAAAGAGCAGCCAGATGGCGACATCGCGCAATAACCACACGGTAAAACTGGCCGCCGCCACGGCGGGAAGCACAAAACGCAGCGAGCGGGTAATCTCGCGGGTAATATCCTGTCGGGAGCTCAGACGCGATAAGGTTGGCAGCAACCAGACGCTAAAGGAAGCCGTTATAAATTGGAGGTAGGCGTCAGAAATGCTGCTTACGCCCTGCCAAATTCCCACCTCATCCCAGCTGTAATGCGCCGCCAGCAGGTTTCGCATCATCACGTAAGCCACCGGCAGCGTAACAGAGGTAATGAGCGCCATCAGGGTAAATTTACCCAGTTGGCCCGCAAGCACCTTGTCCCACTGCGGTTTCAGGTAGCTTAAGGGGATAACGCCACGACGCATGAGCATAAACGCCGCCGGAACGACCACTAACGCAGGTACCAGCGCCAGACCCAGTAGCGCGCCTTCATACCCGCCCAGGCGATAGCAGAAGTAATAGGCGATAACACCTATAACGCTACCCAGGATCAGCGCAAGCGCGTTCCCGGCAGCATCACGAAACCCTTTCATCAGCGCCAGCAGCAGGTTAGCCCACGCGATCCCCATCTGAACCAGAGCGACCAGACGCACCAGCCCTTCATAATGCGTGTGTCCAAACAGCCCCTGGCTAATGGGGGCCGCCGCCAGCAGAAACACCGCGGCCAGCAGAGTAGAGAAACCTAACACCATCGCCGACGATGTGCCGACGACTTTGCGCAACTGCGCTGCGTCATCCTGATGCTGTGCAACGTATTTCGTAACGCCGTTGAAGATCCCGGCGCCGGCCAATACCCCAAGGACGGTGACAAGCTGGCGGAAATTGCCCGCCAGACCCACCCCAGAAGGGCCGAATGAGACGGCCAGCAGCTTGACGACCAGCAGCCCGGCGCCAATTTTGACAAGCGTGGACGCGGCGGTCCACACCGATGCTTTTGCCAGAGACATATCAGCCGAAATAGCTCAGAAGGGTATTAATCACCGTACGCTGGTTAACCGGCGCAAGGTTGTAGAACAGTGGCAAGCGAAGCAAACGCTCACTTTCTTTCGTGGTATAGCGGTCTTCACCCGCGAATGTCCCGAACGCTTCACCGGCCGGGCTGGAGTGCAGCGGAATATAGTGGAACACCGCCATAATCTCAGCCTCTTTCAGCCAGGCAATCAGCTTGCTGCGATCGTCGTTATCGCGCAGTTTGATATAGAACATATGGGCATTGTGGACGCAGTCTGCCGGAATGGTCGGCAGCGCAATACGCCCGACTTTTGCCAGCGGTGCCAGCGCGTCGTAATAGGTCTGCCACAGGGACAAACGCTGCAGGTTAATGCGCTCTGCCGCCTCCAGCTGTGCCCACAGATACGCCGCCTGCAGATCCGCCATCAGATAGCTTGAGCCAATATCGCGCCAGGTATACTTATCAACCTGGCCACGGAAGAACTGGCTGCGGTTGGTGCCTTTTTCGCGGATCACTTCCGCACGCTCAACCAGCGCGCGGTCGTTAATCAGCGTCGCGCCACCTTCACCACCTGCGGTGTAGTTTTTGGTTTCGTGGAAGCTAAAGCAGCCGATGTGGCCGATGGTGCCGAGCGCGCGTCCTTTGTAGGTGGACATCACGCCCTGAGCGGCATCTTCCACCACAAACAGGTTATGCTTTTTCGCGATCGCCATAATGGTGTCCATTTCACAGGCCACGCCCGCGTAATGGACCGGAACAATCGCCCGCGTTTTATCAGTGATCGCCGCTTCAATCAGCGTTTCATCGATATTCATGGTGTCCGGACGAATATCCACAAAGACGATTTTCGCCCCGCGTAACACAAACGCGTTCGCCGTGGAGACGAAGGTGTAGCTCGGCATAATCACTTCATCACCGGGCTGAATATCGAGCAACAGCGCAGCCATTTCCAGCGACGCCGTACAGGAAGGGGTCAGCAGCACTTTAGCGCTGTGAAAACGCTGTTCCATCCACTGCTGGCAGCGACGGGTAAACCCACCATCACCGCAGAGTTTGCCGCTGCCCATAGCAGACTGCATATAGTCGAGTTCGGTTCCCACGACGGGTGGTGCGTTAAATGGAATCATCTTGTCACCTGTATAACCAGTAGGCGGTGGCGTCGATGTTGGCACCACTCGCAATATAACGTTTAAGCGCAGCGGTGTTGCCCATCTGGGTTGCCACCCGCAGCGTCGAGACCTGTTGCTGCTGCGCCCAGTGTAGCGCCGCCTGCATGAGTTTCTCGCCCATACCCCGGCCGGCTAATAAGCCGATACGCGCCTCGCGCTCGTTGAGCTTGCGAAGCGAAACAAAACCCTGGATCTGGCCGTCCGCCGCGCGGAACACCAGACAAACATGATCGAACGTCCCTTTTACCGCATTCTCAATCCACTGGGCATAGAAACGTCCGCTGTCCTCAGGTGCATACCAGGGGGCACGAAAGCGGCTGCGGGCAAACGCCTTCGCTGCCATTTCGCGCAGCACCGGGATATCCTGCTCAGCGGCAACTTCCGCGCCTGGCGCCTCATGCCGGGTTAGCGTAATGGCAAGATCCACTTCGCCTTCCACCAGCTGAAAACCGTGTTGCTGAAGCGCATCAAGCAGGTCGGCACGGTCCGCCGGGATCTTCGCCTGTACCCGCTGCCAGACGCGAAAGTCGGCGTCAGTCAGTGCCGGTGCAGTTTCGCGCAAACGCAGAATGGCTGAAGGCAGGCCAAAAAAATGGCTCTCCCACTCAAGGGACTCAAGCATCCCGTTCAGGTTGCTCAACGCCAGACACCTTTGGTATCAACAATGTAACGCTGCTGTACGGCATCAGCGGGGGTCGCTTTAAACTCTTTATGATCCACCAGCAGCACCAGTACGTCCGCCGTGGCCAGCGCGTCATCCAGCGCGGTAAGCGTGCAGTTCCCCGCCAGTTTTGCCGGCAGTTCATGAATATTCGGCTCGACTACCAGCGTTTCGCCCGTGTGCCATTGGGCAATCATCTCAGCAATTTCCATCGCCGGGCTTTCGCGCAGATCGTCGATGTTAGGTTTGAACGCCAGGCCAAAGCAGGCAATTTTCAGTTCGCTGGCCCGTTTGCCACTGTCAGCCAGACAATCTGCCACCGTGGTTTTAACCTGGTTGAGAACCCAGTGTGGCTTGCTGTCGTTAACTTCACGCGCGGTGCGGATCAGGCGTGCCTGATCGGGGTTTTGCGCCACGATAAACCATGGATCGACGGCGATACAGTGACCGCCTACGCCCGGGCCTGGCTGCAGAATGTTAACGCGCGGATGACGATTCGCCAGGCTGATTAATTCCCAGACGTTAATCCCCTGATCGGCACAAATGAGCGACAGTTCGTTGGCAAAAGCGATGTTCACGTCGCGGAAGCTGTTTTCCGTCAGTTTGCACATTTCTGCAGTACGGGCGTTCGTCACCACGCATTCGCCTTCGAGGAAAATCTTGTACAGCGCGCTGGCACGAGCGGAACAAACAGGCGTCATCCCGCCAATCACGCGGTCGTTTTTAATCAGTTCGACCATCACCTGCCCCGGCAGCACGCGCTCCGGACAGTAGGCGATATTGATATCGGCCTGCTCTCCCGCCTGCTGCGGGAAGCTTAAATCCGGCCGGGCTTCTGCCAGCCACTGTGCCATCTGCTCGGTTGCGCCAACCGGAGAAGTGGACTCCAGGATCACCAGCGCCCCTTTCTTGAGCACAGGTGCAATAGATTTCGCAGCAGCCTCGACGTAGACCATGTCGGGTTCATGGTCGCCTTTGAATGGCGTCGGCACAGCAATGAGATAAGCATCGGCTTCAACCGGCGTGGTACTGGCGCGCAGGAATCCCCCATCAACGGCCTCTTTGACCACGCGGTCGAGATCGGGCTCCACAATATGGATTTCGCCACGGTTAATGGTTTCCACCGCGCGCGCATTGATGTCCACGCCTACAACCTGTTTTTGACGAGAGGCAAATGCTGCCGCAGTAGGCAAGCCAATGTAGCCAAGACCAATGACAGAGATGGTAGTAAAACTCATAGCGATACCCGATTGTGTTTAAGTGCATGCAAAATACGGCCACAAGCCAGCCCATCACCGTACGGGTTATGGGCCCGGCTCATCGCCTGATACGCTTCTTCGTCGTGCAGCAGGTGTGTCACTTCATCGACGATACGCTGCTTATCCGTGCCGACCAGACGCACCGTGCCCGCTTTTACCGCCTCCGGGCGCTCGGTGGTTTCACGCATTACCAGCACCGGCTTGCCGAGTGAAGGTGCTTCTTCCTGAATACCGCCTGAATCGGTGAGGATCAGCCAGGCATGATTCATAAGCCAGACAAACGGCATGTAGTCCTGCGGCTCAATCAGAAGGACATTTTCAACATGTCCCAGAATGCGGTTGACCGGCTCGCTGACGTTAGGGTTGAGATGCACCGGATAGACAATCTGCACATCTTCGTTTTGCGCGGCGATTTCAGCCAGCGCATGACAGATTTGCTCGAAACCCCGGCCAAAGCTTTCACGACGGTGGCCGGTGACAAGAATGGTTTTTTTGCCGTTGTTCAGGAACGGGTAGCGCGCAGCGAGTTCTGCCTGGAGTTCGTTGTTAGCCAGCACACGGTCACGCACCCAAATCAGGGCATCGATAACCGTATTGCCGGTCACAAAGATTTTTTTGTCGGCAATATTTTCACGCAGCAGGTTCTGGCGCGAATTTTCGGTGGGTGCAAAGTGGTACATCGCCAGGTGCCCGGTAAGCGTGCGGTTGGCTTCTTCCGGCCACGGCGAATAAAGGTTGCCGGTGCGCAGGCCCGCTTCAACGTGGCCGACAGGAATACGTTGATAAAACGCTGCCAGACTGGTTGCCACGGTGGTGGTGGTGTCGCCATGCACCAGCACGACATCAGGCTTAAAGGATTCCAGAATGGGCTTTAACTCTTGCAAGATACGGCAGGTAATCTCCGTTAATCCCTGCCCCGGCTTCATTATATTGAGGTCATAGTCCGGGACGATGGAAAAGAGCGTTAAAACCTGATCGAGCATCTCCCGGTGTTGCGCCGTGACGCACACTTTCGCTTCAATATCAGGATCGCTGGCCAGCGCATGCACCAGAGGCGCCATCTTGATGGCCTCCGGCCTGGTGCCAAATACGGTAAGTACTTTCACATCGATTCTCTTCGATTAGGCGATGAAGGCCGTAGCCTTCATCGTAGACGGCGTTCTTAATTTGTGCGACGACGTATTAACGCCACGCCAGCGCCCGTCAGTGCGCCTACAATCCCCCACATGATCATCAGGAATGCACGACGCGGACTATCGCGTTTTACAGGTTCTTCAGGCGTTCGCAAATAACGATAGGTCTGAAAACGCGGGTCCAGCGTTGGACCAACATTCAGGGTGGTGAGCATGGCGCGGTTTTGATCGTAGTCGAGGTCAAAATCAGGGCCAACGGCCTGCAGGTTTTCCAGACGAGCCTGCAGCATTGGACGACCAAGCAGGAACATTTCAGAATCAGGCAGTTCATCCGCCGGAACGTCCGTTTCGCTGCGAGAAATATTGTGCTGTTCCGCAATTTTGAGTGCCTGTTCAATGTTATGAACACGGCGGGAGAATATGGCTTTAGCCACCTCTTCCTGACGTTTTACCTGCGCTTTCATCTGGATGGTACGGGCCGCCCAGGCGCCTTTGAGTTCTTCATTAAGATGACTTGCGGCGCGCTGGCTGGCAAAAGCGACATACTGGCGCAACAGGTTATTGGCATCCGGCGCCGTCTCTGCAATCAGTTTGACGCTGTCATTAACATTACGCAGCGCATCGCCCGGCATAAACTGAATGTTGTTAATCAGGTCATCCAGTAGCGCGGCATCGGCTTTGCTGTTGCCCACCATGCGTTGCTTGTAATAATCCGTCTGGCTCCAGAAATCACGACGCGTGTCCCAGGAGGCCAGCTGCATGACAAACTCTTTATACGCCTCATCCATGACGGAGGCCTGATCGGGCGTCGCCAGATTCGCCTTGATATCCAGGTTGCGCAGGAACTGCTGCTGGGAATAAAACCCGCCGAGCATGTTAACCGTTGGTCTGTCTGTAATTGCCGTGGCGCTCCACTCCTGCTTTGCAAAGAAAGTGTAAGCCAGCGCTAACAGTGCGAACCCCAGCGCGATCCCCGCAATCCAAAGTTTGCCTGCCCATAACACGCGAAACAAACCCCGAATATCCAGTTCATTCTCAGTTACCACTGATTTCGCTCCCGCCAACGGTTGAGTCATCATAGTCCCGGTTTTACTTAGTTAATGTTGTGTTTTTGTCATTGTTACGACGCATCCTGCGTTTCAGACGTTTAATGAATCGCGCCACTTTCCATGCGCGCTTAATGCAGTAGCCGTACAGGAAAAATGCTAGCAAGAATAATACCAACATTACCCATTCAGGAATGAAATGAGCATATTCTGCGGCAACGCCAATCGCGGCCAGAATAGCGGCGGCAAGGGTAATCAGGACAAACGCCTGACGGGAAGTAAAGCCCGCACGCATGATGAGATGATGAATATGCTGGCGATCGGGAGAGAAAGGACTCATCCCTTTACGCAGACGGCGATACATAATCGCCACCATATCCATTAATGGAATGGCGATAATCCACAGCGCGGTTACCGGGCTAATCGGGTGAGTTTTACCCTGCGTAGTTTCGAGCAAAATCCAGATAACGGTAAAACCGATTAGCGTACTGCCGGCGTCACCCATAAAGACTTTATAGCGACGCCCCAGCGCACCGAGATTAAGGAGAATATAAGGCAGGATGGCGGCAATCATGGCAAAACACCACATTGACAGGCTGTACTGACCATCAAACCAGAGAATGATGCCGATTGCGGCAAACGAAACCAATGACAATCCGCCAAGCAGACCGTCAATACCATCCACCATGTTGAAAGCGTTAATCGCCGCCCAGACAGCAAAAAGCGTCAGGAAGAAGCCAAATGGACCCAGGACTAATTCCCATGGGCCAAAGACATAGCCGAGGCTTCGCAGGTAAAGTCCGCCGACGACCATCATAATCACGCCAATCGCCGCCTGAACGGTGGCGCGGATTTTCACCGCGATATCGAATCGGTCATCCAGTGCCCCGACAAGGACCAGGACACCCGCACAGGCAAGATAGAGTGCTGCGTGTGGAATATAATAATCCGCAATGCCAAATGTGAAACAAATGCCAGCGTAAACAGAAATCCCTCCAACCAGAGGAATAAGTCCCTGATGACGTTTACGGAAATTGGGCTTATCCACCAACCCTATTCTTTTTGCCACCTTACGCGCGATGAACAAAAAACAGGTTGTGAATAAAAAAATACTGATCAGCTCAGTAACGGCGGTGAGTAGATTCACAATGGATTGCTCTCAACAAATGTTAGTCCCGGAAGTATAACCATGAAGCCTCCGCCTCAGAAGTATTAAAGGTGGCTTCTTACAACTCCCTTTGTATATTTTTCAATCAATTATTTCTTTGACTGTACAAACGGTCCTATTGTCGCACCGACCGGTCAAAATTGGGAGTGTGTGGTAATAGCGTATAGTCCATAAAAGAAAAACGCCACGTAAAAACGTGGCGTTCACTGGCTTTATTTGCGTTACGAGCGCTTCATCATGTCGAAGAAATCGTCGTTGGTTTTGGTCATCGCCAGTTTGTTAATGAGGAATTCCATTGCGTCGATTTCACCCATTGGGTGGATAATTTTGCGCAGGATCCACATTTTCTGCAGCTCTTCCTGAGTGGTGAGCAGCTCTTCCTTACGGGTACCGGAACGGTTGTAGTCGATAGCCGGGAAGACACGTTTTTCTGCAATCTTACGAGAGAGGTGCAGTTCCATGTTACCTGTCCCTTTAAACTCTTCGTAGATCACTTCGTCCATTTTAGAGCCGGTATCGATCAGCGCCGTCGCGATGATGGTCAGGCTACCGCCCTCTTCCACATTACGTGCAGCACCGAAGAAGCGCTTCGGACGATGCAGGGCGTTGGCATCCACACCACCGGTCAGTACTTTACCGGAAGCCGGAACCACGGTGTTGTAGGCACGCGCCAGACGGGTGATAGAGTCGAGCAGAATGATAACGTCTTTCTTGTGCTCAACCAGGCGTTTCGCCTTCTCAATAACCATTTCCGCAACCTGAACGTGACGGGATGCCGGTTCGTCAAAGGTCGACGCCACAACTTCACCTTTCACCAGACGCTGCATCTCGGTCACTTCTTCCGGACGTTCGTCAATCAGCAGTACCATCAGCACACAGTCAGGGTGGTTGTAGGCAATGCTCTGCGCGATATTCTGCAGCAGCATGGTTTTACCCGCTTTTGGCGGTGCCACAATCAGACCACGTTGACCACGACCAATTGGCGAAGCCAGATCCAGCACGCGCGCGGTTAAGTCTTCGGTAGAACCGTTACCACGCTCCATACGCAGACGAGAGTTCGCGTGCAGCGGCGTTAAGTTCTCGAAGAGGATCTTATTACGCGAGTTTTCCGGTTTGTCGTAGTTAACTTCGTTAACTTTCAACAGCGCAAAGTAGCGTTCACCCTCTTTTGGAGGACGAATCTTACCTGAAATGGTGTCACCAGTGCGGAGGTTGAAACGGCGGATTTGGCTGGGGGATACGTAGATGTCGTCAGGGCCGGCGAGGTAGGAGCTGTCTGCAGAGCGGAGGAAACCAAATCCGTCTTGCAATATCTCCAGCACACCGTCGCCAAAGATATCTTCGCCACTCTTAGCGTGCTGCTTCAGGATGGCGAAAATGATGTCCTGCTTGCGCATACGAGCCTGGTTTTCCAGTCCCATATTTTCGCCGAGAGTGATCAGCTCAGAAACCGGCGTATTCTTTAATTCGGTAAGATTCATAATGGTGTGGGTTCTTAAACTCGGGGTGATTCTCGAACTTAATGTTGTGAATGGTATGGCAGGGTCATCCATGCCTGTTTAGCGGCCATCAACTCATGTCTGTTCGCTGTCTGGTCACAGGGAAAGAACGCAGATCTGAAACGACAAGACGGATTGAGTGACAAGCCCGGAATTTAGCCACTTCACGCACTGTTTATGTTAACAACGGGAAGTTTCGGGTAAAACAAGATTCAAACAACAAGATATGTTTAAAACGAAGTCATAGCTAACTTAGCACGACTTAAGCCGGGCGTCCAGAGTTGCACATCATTTTGGCCTCTGGACGCGCAGCGGAGAAACCTTACGCCAGGTTAGCGTCGAGGAACTCTTTCAGTTGACCTTTGGACAGTGCGCCCACTTTGGTCGCCGCCACTTCGCCGTTTTTAAACAGCAGCAGGGTCGGGATGCCACGGATGCCGTATTTTGGCGCGGTACCCGGGTTCTGGTCGATGTTCAGCTTGGCAACAGTCAGTTTGCCCTGATATTCGTCAGCGATCTCATCCAGAATCGGGGCGATCATTTTGCAAGGACCACACCATTCAGCCCAGAAATCGACGAGGGTCAGCCCGTCAGCCTTAAGTACGTCCGTGTCAAAACTGTCGTCAGTCAGGTGAATAATTTTATCGCTCATATATAACTCCACAGGAATAAGCCTGGTGCGTTGGTTTCGCCTTCATCAACGACGTGTTGATGTCGCATTAACCAACTAAAGGTTGACTTTATTTCACCGGATACGCTTTCGTAAAGCAATAGTAAGCTGATATTCTACCACACTATGAGCAAAACACATTTAACAGAACAGAAGTTTTCCGACTTCGCCCTGCACCCAAAAGTGATTGAAGCCCTTGAAAATAAAGGGTTTCATAACTGCACGCCCATTCAGGCTCTCGCCCTGCCGCTGACGCTGGCCGGTCGTGACGTAGCAGGGCAGGCGCAAACCGGTACTGGCAAAACGATGGCGTTTTTAACGTCAACGTTTCATTATTTACTTTCTCATCCAGCGATTGCAGACCGCAAAGTTAACCAGCCGCGCGCGCTTATCATGGCTCCGACGCGAGAACTGGCGGTACAGATCCACGCAGACGCTGAACCTCTGACGCAGGCGACCGGCCTGAAGATTGGCCTGGCTTACGGCGGCGATGGCTACGATAAGCAGCTGAAAGTGCTGGAAAGCGGCGTGGATATCCTGATCGGTACCACTGGCCGTCTTATCGATTATGCAAAACAGAATCACATTAACCTCGGCGCAATCCAGGTTGTGGTGCTGGATGAAGCCGACCGCATGTACGATCTGGGCTTTATCAAAGACATCCGCTGGCTGTTCCGTCGCATGCCTCCGGCGAACCAGCGTCTGAACATGCTGTTCTCCGCTACCCTTTCTTATCGCGTACGCGAGCTGGCGTTCGAGCAGATGAACAACGCCGAATATGTGGAAGTGGAGCCGGAGCAGAAAACAGGTCACCGCATTAAAGAAGAGCTCTTCTATCCTTCCAATGAAGAGAAAATGCGCCTGCTGCAAACGCTGATCGAAGAAGAGTGGCCAGATCGCGCCATTATCTTCGCGAACACCAAACACCGCTGTGAAGATATCTGGGGCCATCTGGCTGCGGATGGTCACCGTGTGGGTCTGCTGACCGGCGATGTGGCACAGAAAAAACGCCTGCGTATTCTCGACGAATTTACCCGTGGCGATCTCGATATTCTGGTCGCAACCGACGTGGCCGCGCGTGGTCTGCATATTCCCGCCGTCACGCACGTCTTCAACTATGACCTGCCGGATGACTGCGAAGACTACGTACACCGCATTGGTCGTACCGGTCGTGCTGGCGCAAGCGGTCACTCCATTAGCCTTGCGTGTGAAGAATATGCGCTGAATCTCCCGGCGATTGAGGCCTACATTGGTCACTCTATTCCACAGAGTAAATACAATCCGGATGCGCTGTTAAGCGAACTGCCGCCGCCTAAACGCCTTACCCGCGCCCGCTCCGGCAATGGCCCGCGTCGTTCTGGCGCACCGCGTAATCGTCGTCGTTCAGGTTAAGAAAATATGCTCAGCTCCACCTCGCTTTATGCGGCAATTGATCTCGGTTCGAATAGTTTTCATATGCTGGTTGTGCGCGAGGTGGCGGGAAGCATACAAACGCTGACGCGCATTAAGCGTAAGGTCCGCCTCGCGGCGGGCCTGAGCAGCGATAATTATCTCTCTCCCGAAGCCATGGAACGTGGCTGGCAGTGTCTGCGTCTCTTTGCCGAACGCCTGCAGGATATCCCCCATTCGCAAATTACCGTTGTCGCCACCGCGACGCTACGCCTGGCAGTAAACGCCGTGGATTTTATTGCCAAAGCGCAGGAAATTCTCGGGTGCCCGGTTCAGGTTATCAGCGGTGAAGAAGAAGCACGTCTGATCTATCAGGGTGTTGCGCACACGACGGGCGGCGACGATCGCCGTCTGGTCGTCGATATCGGGGGTGCCAGCACCGAGCTCGTCACCGGCACGGGCGCGCAGGCGACCTCGCTGTTCAGCCTGTCGATGGGCTGTGTGACCTGGCTTGAGCGCTACTTTGCCGATCGAAATCTGGGTAAAGAGAACTTCGACGAAGCGGAAAATGCTGCCCGCGAGGTGTTACGTCCGGTAATGGACGAACTGCGCTATCACGGCTGGAAAGTTTGCGTGGGTGCGTCAGGTACCGTGCAGGCGTTGCAGGAAATCATGATGGCCCAGGGGATGGACGAGCGGATCACGCTTACCAAGCTCCAGCAGTTAAAACAGCGAGCGATTCAATGTGGTCGCCTGGAAGAGCTGGAAATAGAAGGCCTGACGCTGGAACGCGCGCTGGTCTTCCCGAGCGGCCTGGCCATTTTGATCGCCATTTTTACCGAGCTGAACATCCAGTGTATGACGCTGGCCGGTGGTGCGCTGCGTGAAGGGCTGGTCTACGGAATGCTGCATCTTTCGGTTGATCAGGACATCCGCACCCGAACCCTGCGTAACGTACAGCGTCGCTTTATTGTCGATACCGATCAAGCGCAACGGGTAGGTCAGTTGGCATCACTGTTTGCCGATCAGGTAAAAAACAGCTGGGATATTGACCCGTTAAGCCGCGATCTGCTGCTAAGTGCCTGCGCGCTGCATGAAATTGGGCTGAGCGTCGAGTATAAGCAGGCGCCGCTGCACGCAGCCTGGCTGGTGCGTAATCTCGATCTACCGGGCTACACGCCGGCACAAAAGAAACTGCTGGCAACGTTACTGCTGAACCAGACCAACGCCGTTGACCTCTCCTCGTTACATCAGCAAAACGCTGTGCCGCCGCGCGTGGCCGAGCATCTGTGCCGCCTGCTGCGTCTGGCAATTCTGTTTGCCAGCCGACGTCGCGATGATTTGCTGCCCAATATTCATCTGGTGGCGGATGACGAAAGACTGTCTCTGACGCTGCCGGAAAACTGGATTGATAATCACCCGCTTGGGGCAGAGATGATTGAGCAGGAGTGCCAGTGGCAGAGCTATGTCCACTGGGCGCTTGAAGTGAAGTAACACGCTGTGCATTGCCGGGCGGCGGCTTCGCCTGACCCGGCCTGCAAGTTTTTATCCCTTCTCTTTGGCTTTTGCCAGCATGGCGCGAATGTTCGCGACGTTAGCCTGACCTTTGTGCATCCGTTCTTCAGCGGTAATCACCTTGCGCACCTGCTCCCAGATCAGGTCATCCTGCGGCAACTCCAGCAGGAAACGGCTCGGCTCAGGGCGAACCAGTTCGCCATACTGACGGCGCTCTTTACACAGCGTGAACGTTAGTTCTTTCTGTGCGCGGGTAATGCCCACGTAGGCCAGACGACGCTCTTCATCGACGTTATCTTCATCAATGCTGCTCTGGTGCGGCAGTAAGCCCTCTTCCATGCCGACCAGGTAGACATACGGAAACTCCAGCCCTTTAGACGCATGCAGCGTCATCAGCTGAACCTGATCGGCTTCCTCTTCGCTCTCACCGCGCTCCATCATGTCGCGCAGCGTAAAGCGGGTAACGACCTGGGTCAGGGTCATCGGCTCGTCGATTTCTGAGCCTTCCAGCATTTCCGTCATCCAGCTGAACAGCTGGTTAACGTTTTTCATGCGCATCTCTGCCGCCTTCGGGCTGGCAGAGGTTTCATACAGCCAGGACTCATAATCGATGCCGTGGATCAGATCGCGAACGGCAGCAACCGGTTCGCGCTCCGCCAGACGCTGGACTTCGCCAAGCCAGTGGGTAAAGCGGGTTAAGGAATCATAACCGCGCCCGGTTAACGTCTGGCTCAGCCCCATATCGAAGCTGGCGGTGAACAGGCTTTTGTTGCGCGTCATCGCCCATTCACCGAGCTTTTGCAGCGTCGCCGGGCCGATTTCACGTTTCGGCGTGTTCACGATACGCAGAAAGGCGCTGTCGTCATCCGGGTTGGTGAGTACACGCAGATAGGCCAGCAGATCTTTGATTTCAGGGCGCGAGAAGAAGGAGGTTCCGCCGGAAATTTTGTACGGGATGCGGTTCTGCATCAGCATCTTTTCAAAGACGCGCGACTGATGGTTGCCGCGATAGAGGATCGCGTAATCTTTATATTCCGTTTTATTGACGAAGTGGTGCGCAATCAGCTCGCCCGTCACGCGCTCCGCTTCATGCTCTTCATTATTGGCACTGAGCACTTTGAGCTCCGTGCCATAGCCAAGTTCCGAGAAAAGGCGTTTTTCGAAGACGTGCGGGTTATTGGCAATCAGGATATTTGCCGCTTT
>OKVJ01000452.1_pt1 | contig 15992 bp, 19 predicted proteins | sample 1606921 | NCBI WGS metagenome assembly OKVJ01 (sample SAMN03281016, study PRJEB24777) | human gut metagenome | isolation source: fecal sample PR161 from 1 month old female Malay infant, caesarean...
ACTGGTTGGCCACGGTGGTATTGGTGGTTGGCTTCAGCTTAGGAAACATGCGATGGCGAGGCGCCAGCAGCAGTTTCGGGTAAGCCATAACCACGACGCCCACCAGCCGGTCGTCCAGTTCGCAGCGGTAATACGTTGGCGCGAACGGCTTACCATCCGTCTTGTAGTGCAGCGACTTCAGCGCGTGCCAGTCTTCAACCGTGCCTTTGGTTACGGTCATACGCTCCAGAAAGTCCAGATGACGCGGGAACTCTTCCGGGCGGTAGCGTTTGATGATGATGTCCGTCATGTCGATCACCTACGCTCGATATTGGCATTGATGAAGTCCAGGCGAAGCGATTCCATCGCCCCAACCATGACGTATGGACGCCCACCGTTATGCCAGCAATCCAGCACACTGCCGTCGTTGTTGATCATCAGCAGTGCCAGGCTCTGGCTTTTGCCTTCTCTGGCGTACTGGAGTGCTTCTTCCAGCAGGCGGATGACTTCAACGTTGTTGTTGTCAGCCTCTTTCGATGGCTTCAGCTCTACGATCTTCAAATCAGGCATATTCCACCTTCACGCGTTCTTTGTAGTGCTTGGTGATCTGCATATCCGGGCGCAGCGCGTTCTTCAGGTCTTCGTGGGTCGTCGCCACCATTACCGTCGCGCCAACCTTTCGGGCGGCACGCTGGAGGTTCGACGCCACAACCTGGGCGGTTACGCGGTCGAGAACAGCGCCAAATTCGTCGGCTGCCCAGACTTTGGCGCCTGACTCGATCAGCTTGGCGATCTTGAGACGGTATTTCTGACCGTCAGACATCTCGGATGGCTTACGCACAAAGAGATAGGCGTCATTCAATCCCGCCATAGACAGCAGCCCCAGCGCTTCGCTGGTGGTTTTGCCCAGCTGGTCAATGACGTTAACCTCATTGTCGAAGGTAAAGTCATCGATGGAGGCTACAGAAAGCCCTTCATCCTTCATCTGGCGTTGCAGCTCGCGCAGCACAACGGATTTACCGGAACCGGATTGGCCGGTGATGTACACCACATCGCCCTGCTTCACTTCCAGCTCCAGATTGTCGTAAAGCGTCCACTCTTTTTCGTCCAGGCCAAGACCGAACGATTCGGCAATCTCCAGCGTGCGCGTGGTTTTGTTCACGCGGGTCTGAAACGATACGTTGATGGTGTATTTGCTCATGCAGCCAGCTCCCCAGAAGAAACTTTCTCCGCATACGCCACGAAAGCGTCTACCCCGCTCTCTCCCGTGATTTCTTCCATGTGGGCAAGCAAATCCCCAACCACAATGGCAGAGCTAGCAGGGAGCGTTTTAAAGCCCAATACGTCGATGACGCGGACTTCTTCAGAGGCTACTTCGCGACTGATCTCGGTGTGCTCTTCTTTCTGGCGTTCCGTCTCTTCGCCCAGATCGAGCACCAGAGAGCCGGTTTCCATCTCTTCGGTCATGCTGCCGACAAGCACGTTCAGCTCGCGCTCTTCAAAACCGAAGACCTCGACGTCGCCCAGCACCAGGGATTCCAGTTCCTGCTGCAATTTGATGGCGTCGTAGTCAATACTGGCCAGGCGGTTGTCTTCCAGACGCTTTGCCTTCACTTCTTCTTCGCTCAGATCGTCGCGAACGATGACCGGCACACGCTCCAGACCAGCCAGAAGTGCAGCCTCACGACGACCGTGGCCAGTAATGATGACGTCATGCTTGTCGACCGTGATCGGCTGGTCAAAACCGCGCTTTTTGATGGCGGCCGCCAGGTCGCGGATCTGCTGTTCGTCATGTTTTTTGGCGTTCATCTCATACGGGATGAGTTCTGCCGGGTTTCGATAGACGATTTCAAAGTTTTTGGTCATTACATACGCTCCTTGTAGTAGTCGACCAGCCACACCAGGGCTTCCCCGGCGTTCTCCATTTCGTTACCGGTATTGATTCCCTGCTCTTTGATGATGGTTTTGATGGTGTCGGCGACGCGATCTGACGCATCAAACGTCACTTTGAAGCGCATCGTCTGGTGTTCAGCGCCGACTCGCTCGGTTTTCTCGCGTTTGTCCTCATCGACCGGCTCGTCATCGCCACGGGAGAGCGCTTCCAGCGCTTCAAGATCGATAACGGACGCTTTGGCGAGTGTTGCCGCCATTTCGTCGTCATACGGGGCGATATCGGACAACCGGTAGTCGATTTCAGACTGGATTTCTTCGATTAAGCGCTGCAAAGCGACCTGATCGTCTTCGCCGTAGCGCTCGTTATCGACCAGGGACATCTGTTTGGCCACCAGGTCGTTAATTTTGCCCACGGAGATGACGGGAACCGTTGAAATGCCCTGCTCCATCGCGGCACGCCAGCGGTGTTCGCCACCGAGGATCTCAAAAACGCCCCCGTCCAGCTCCCGCGCCAGAATTGGCTTAAAAAAGCCCAATTTTTCGATAGAGCCTTTCAGTTTTTCGAAGTTTTGCGCCCCAACGGAGTTGGTATTCCAGGGATTCGGACGCAGGTTCGCGACTTCCACCTGCAGAATCGTAATTTTCACATCCATAATTCTGATACAATCCATTGTATAAGTACTTACTCACTATAATAGCCAATTACCATACAAAAGGCACGAAGGAAAGAGGTTTATGACAGTTCGGATTGTATCGAATGCAGTCAATGCGCTGATTTCTGGCGCTGATGACAACGTGAAACGGCTCGTTCAGGAGATGTTGAGCTATGAAGTGGAGGCTGGTGACTGGAAAGGAACCAGCACGATGTTCAACTGGAGTAAAAACGCGTTCCCGGCTGGGTTTGCGAAGCCAGTAGCGGCCAACCTTCTGAAAGCTGGCATCAAATGCGTGCATGTGCGCAAGGAAAAAGCCCCCGCGCTGGGTAATCCGAACCCGGTAGTTAACCCATTCCCGTATAACCCGGACTATGCGTATCAGGATCAGACTGTGGAAACACTGGTGCGCGAAGGGATGATGATTGCCCAGATTGCGACGGGTGGCGGTAAATCGAACGTAGCGTGTAAGGCAGCTGCTCGCATTGGTCGTATGACGCTGTTTTTAACCACGCGCTCGGTTCTGATGTTCCAGATGGCAGAGAACTTCCAGAAATCCATCGACTACCGCGCGGAGAATGGCGAGCCGTGGTTGAAAGGTCAGAAAGTTGGGGTGATTGGATCTGGTGAGTTCCAGGTCTCGCGCCATATCAACGTTGCCACGGTGCAGACCCTGGCCAGTTTTCTCGAAGAGCCACCGCGCGACGCATCGCCGGAGAAAAAACAGTACCACCTGAAGCGCCGGGAACTGGTTAAGCGCTTTCTGTCCAGCGTTTCTCTGCTGATTCTGGAAGAGGCACACGAATCATCTGGTTCAAACTTCTACGATATCGCCAGGTTGTGCATCAATGCCGATTACCGTCTGGCGCTGACAGCTACGCCGTTCATGAAGGACTCGACCGAGGCAAATATGCGTCTCATGGCCGTTGCCGGCCGCATTGAGATAAAGGTAACGGAGAAATATTTGATCGATCGAGGTATTTTAGCGAAACCATACTTTCTATATCATAAAATCGCGTACACTCCAGACGAGGTGCGGATTAGGGCCGAACTTGCTTCGAAACACCTGAACTTTCGGGTTGGAATGAGTACGGCTTACCAGAAAGCCTATCAATTAGGTATCGTTTACAATCTGGGCCGCAACGAGGCTATTGTGCGCGAAGCGTTAATGTACAAAAGTCACGGTCTGAACTGTATGACGCTGGTTCGTTTGAAGCGTCATGGTCAGATTTTGATGGAAATGATGAAGGAAAGCGGCCTGAAGGTCGATTTCATCTACGGAGAATCAAACCAGACTACCCGACAAGCAAAGCTCAACAGTCTGGCGGCAGGCAAGATAGATGTTCTGATTGGTTCAACCATTCTGGATGTTGGTGTCGACGTTCCAAGCGTAGGTGCGGTGATTCTGGGTGGTGGCGGCAAAGCTGAAGTTGAGATGCGCCAACGTGTTGGTCGCGGTCTTCGAGCCAAAAAGAATCTGGCTAACGTGTGCTTTATTACCGACTTCATTGACGTGAGCAACAAATACCTCATGTCGCATTCATATGAGCGGAAGCACATTATCGATACGACGCCTGGGTTTGCCGAGGGCGTATTGCCGGTGGGTAGCACATTCGATTTCACTGTTTTGAATAGAGAGTAAGCATGAGCGAGAAACGCGCTATACACTGCCAGGTTCAGTTAACCGAAAAAGCAAACGACAAGCTGGAAACCTTTCAGAATCGACTGCGTGAACGCAATATTAAGCTGTCAAAGGCAGACATCATCAATCTGGTGCTGTCCAACATGACGATGGCTGATTTTGATAAGGCAGCTACGTCATTAGAGGCTTCTGCAAAGGCCCGTGAAAAGGTCATGAAGATTTACGAATCCTCTGGCATGACCAAAGAAGATCTGGCCGATATTCTCAAACGTCTCGATTAAGCATTAAGGGCGTCGCAAGACGCCTTGTTCGTTGAAGTGATAAGGATTTAGTTCAAGCCATGAAACACGTTCTACTTCCACTGATTACCATCCCCGTTTTACTCCTGAGTGCATGTTCATCCCGCCCTGTGTCTGTAGCCGATGCAAAACCGGCGCCGCAGGCCAGAGTTTTCAAATACCAGACGTCTGCACCAACCACGCTGGTGGTTATGAGGGACAAAGGTATGATAGGTGCGGGCTGTGACGCACTGAACCCTGCTCGTCAGGAACGCGAGACCATCACCAAAGCTGGCGAGACGAAAGTCTTCCGGGTGTTCACCAGCAACGCAGGTGACATCGATATCCTACCAACGACACTGTGACGATATGACGAATATTACTGACATCACCTACGGGATTCCTGCAGAAGTCTGGCCGCGCGATTACACCAACGTGGAGAAGGCGCTGATGTTCTGGCGTAAGTCTCTCATTCCTGTAAGGGTCACGATGGAAGATGGTCAGGTGTTCTGCATGTACGTTCAGGGTCTCATGTCGTCGCGCAACAAAGTCGATCTTTGCCCTGCCCCGTTCGACAAAGAAAATCGTATAAGGCTCCCACTTGAGCGAATCAGTACGATTGAATCAGGTGTGACAGAAGGCATTGCGCACGATTTCACGGGTCGGACAACGGTACACCCAGACTATGTGGACAATCGGCCATCTCGCCGTGATTTCTTCAAAATTTGTCGCCAGGCTCATGAGATGCAGAAGTCTATAAGGGTCTACATGGCGGATGGCCGTGAACTTGAAGGTGTGTCTTCAGGCGTTGACGCTTGTCAGGTCACACTCAGCGTTGGCGATGGTCGGAAGATGGTCGTCATGTTCGATTGGGTTGAACGAATTTTACCGTTTTAAGTTATGAAAGCGATTTTACTATCCTCAATTCTTCTCGCATCGTCCACGGCAGCCTCAGCTATGGACTATAAACCAGTTATTCAGTCACTCATGAACGACGTCTGTTCGTCATCGGACAATGTGTCGATTTGCATGTACCAGTTCGCAGCCGCTGTCAAAGCGGGAAAGACAATTGGAGAGAGTGCCCAAAACTGTAAGGGGCGTTCGGCTGACCAAAGGGAGATGTTGGAGTGTGATGCCAGCGAGTCATCGGCACACTTCGTCGATGCACTCTTTGACACTAACCGAAAAATTGTCGAGTCTGCTCAATAAATCTATAAGGGTAATAACCGGCTAAGTCCGGTTATTATTTTACGTGTCACTTCCCGTTATATTTATTTCACCCACCACGATTCCAGTTTAAATATATAAGGGTGATTGACCGAATAGGGAATTTATTTAGGCAACACCTTCGAGAAAACGCGTTTTATTTCTAAGACTTTGATTTTTATTGAAGAAAAATTTTTTTCGTTCCCGCGCAAAAAACTCTTGATTTTAATTTCTGTATATCGATAATTAGTCACATCGAAAGCGAACACGCTAACGATAAATAAATAACTAATTAAGTTTTCAATATTACATAAGGATTAAAATCATGTCTAACGTTGCTATCTCTAAAAAATCCATCATCGACGCTGCTGTAGTTATCGCTAATGAATTACAAGTTGCAGCCAATAATGCTACTCAGACTTATAACAATCATTATCAGAATGGTACGCACACAAAAGCAGATAAAGCTAACATGCTTGCAGCGACTACCAAACTTGCATACTTCACCAACAACGTTTTAAACGCTGTTAATGATGAGAAATTAGCTGGTGTCTTTTACTACGCGATTAAAGCAAGCAAACAAGCGCCAGAAGTGTTTTTCCGCGAAGCTATGACCAATAGCTATTCACTCGAAAAATTGGTTTATCTGGTTAAATCTATCAAGTCTGGCAAATGCGTTTATTCCGTCGCTGATATGTCCGGATCTCGCGTATTCGCATTAATCGAAATGATTAATGATGAAATGGAGACATTCACAAATGGCGCTGTATTCGATTTAATGAATGAAGCTAAAAAAGCATGTGAGATTAAATTAGACGCTGGCTACACTCAAGCCAATCAGCTTATCAATTTGTGTGAACGTCTCGGACTGGTCGAGAAAATCAAAGGAATGGGCGCTGCTAAAAACGGATCGCAACAATATCGCTTTATCAAGAATGATTTTTATAACTATCTGGCTGATGCTTTCAAAGCGTAATTAGATGGATATAGCGCCCACTATGGGCGCTAGTTTTAAGGATAAAAATCATGATTAGTTATGACCAGATCCGCGCGGAATATCGCGCAAAATATCGCGCTTATAAACTTGAATTAATCGACGACTTAAAAGCGCAACGTGACAAATTAAATTTTACGTTTTCTGATTTGCTTAACAGCAAAAGAGACTGTAAACGCAAACGTGAATATTTGCGCTTGTCTGAAATGATCGGAAAACTGCAAAACAGCATTTAAGCAATAGCGCCCACTATGGGCGCTTTTTTCGTTTCAAGATCCGCACATCATAACGCGCCATTGTTGGCGCGTTTTTTATTGTCTGAAGTCAGCCAAAACAGACCAAAAATAAGCGCCATAAACGCGCCAATTTAACGCGTTTTTATGTGTGGTGGCACATACCATTACCCACAATAAAAATCACGTTATAGCGCGTTTTACAGCGTTTTAGCGCGTGGCTTATTTTGTCGTGTCGTGGGCGTGATCGTCTGGCGATATCTGGCGACGTGATCCGCGCTATCCTTCGGGACGTGTCGGCAATGTTGGCGCTATCCGTGGGCGCTCGCGTATCATTGGCACGTTGGCGCGACGTGTACGCGCTTGCAGTGGTTTACCCACGGATTCACATAATCACATAGCGAAAGCTATCTGGATGGCTCAGGGGCTGAAACCCCACCAGCGCTACCCCAGCGCCGCTACGCAATTTGTGGCGCGATTCTGGGCTTCTCCCGCTCGGTTTTCTACATAAAGGCAAACCCAGCCGTTTCCCGAAAATTCCCTGGCCGTTTCCCTTCGGTTCCCCGAACAGCCCTCTGGCCGTTTCTGAAATTCCCTGCGGCAGCTGGTGGACGAAAAGAAAGGGGCGTTTCCAGCCCCTCCCCTCTTACTTGCCAGTCAGGATGTGAATGCGGTTCTTTCCGTACACCTCTTTCACGTATTCCCCGCACGAGACACTCCACGAGTCGATTCCTGCTTCGTAGGTGACGTTTTTGCACTTGATGGCATTGTTGGCGATACGCATCCCCTCCCCCACTGCTTCCTGTTCGCTGAAGTCGAACCCGGATTCTGTTTTAACCCATAGCGCGATCTGCGTGGCGAACTCGATGAGTTTTGACTGGCAGAAGCGACCGCTGCGTACCGGGAAGATGAATACGCCAAATCCCGAAGTGGAGACATACGCTTTTTCAAATACGCGTTTATGGCGACGGTTGCAGATAATGTCATTGGTGATCTGCTGTTTCTCTTTCCCGGACAGCTCGATGGTTACATTGTCACGCCAGGCGCCCAGCACGCTTTTCTCGTCATCAGAGAACGTCACAGAAATATGGCCATGCGCAGGGGTGTTAACAGTAGCGATAAAGTTCATGGTGATAATCCTTTAAACAACTTGTTTTCTTGTTGGTTTAATTATCGCTACGCGCATAAGGCGTCCAAGCGTTCTGTTCCGGCAGCTGGTGGCCGGCAGGGAGTCGGAGGGTTGTTCGGTAGCCTGGCGACAAGAGGTGGGTGTTTTTAGCCTGCGGGAACAGGATGGTCATTTAAGGCCACCAGCATGAGTGGCCTCGTCCTCTTAGTGGAGCAAACCGACGTCGATGGTATCGCCGGAGCCATCCACGCGGATCATCAGCATGGCGAAGGCATTTAATGGGTAGCCTGCGTGCCAGTCCGGGAAGCGGTCATCGCGCATGAAGTCGGCAATGTCATAAACGCTGTCTTCAAAGCGGAAGAAGCGGGCATCACATTGTTCGTCCTGTTCAACGTGATCCATTTCCTGCTGCTCTTCCGGCGACAGGTCGAGCCAGGATTCCAGCCATACGTTTTCAGCTTTAGGGGAGATAGTGAAATCGGTCATGTGCATATCCTCCATGCGTAAACATCTTGTTTTCTTGTTGGTGTAATTATCGCAATGTGGATAAGGCAAAAAACATTTTGTTATCGGGAATAAGAAAATGGCGCGGGGTACGCGCCATTGGAGGGATTAAGCGAATACGCTTTCCGGGATGTAGGTTTCAACCGGTTCGTTGGACACGATGCGCAGACCGTATTGTCCAAGCCAGGTGTTGCTCGGGTTCAAGTGGGAGGTGTACAGCTCGTCTGCTTTCGCCATCATCTTCTCAAACATCTCTTTGTTTACGCCGCGGAAATACGTTTCCAGTTTCAGCAGCATTGGTTCGGATGCGTTGCTGATGCTCTGGAAGCCTACGGTGTACACCCCATCCTCTTCTGTCCCGGTGCGAATCAGGGTGGTGGTGAGCACTTCAGTCCCGTTCGTGCTGTCACGCAGAATAGCGGTCAGTTTTGCAACTTTTCCGCCTGAGGTTGTTTCTGACGCATAGTACAAATCAAGAACCAGGTTTTCACGAATTACAGTCATTTTTGGTCTCCCTGTTGTTGACCTGATTATATTATTGTCATAGGTAAGCACTTACAATACGGGTAAGCAAAAAAGCCCCGAAGGATGGACGGGGCTGTCGTAGGGACGACTAATCGCTTTTGCACATGTCAGGCTGTCGCCAGGAGAGAGGCACGCTGGATTTCTTGCTGGGCTACTTTGTTCGCTTCCAGTAGCGCCTGTTCCAGCTCTCCTTCCGGCCAGATGATCTGTTTTGCCATCCACCCTCTTCCACTCTGGCGACGCACACTCATTACGTAACGCGTGCGGGAACCATTGTCGAACGAGACCAGCGTCTCTTTGAACAGGCGAATGGCAGTGCCGTTGGCGATGATATCGAGCAGGGTCAGCTGGCTCATTGCGGTTGGCTTTTCTTTACGTGGCTGGCCCGCACTCAGTTTGGTGATCATCGCGTTTTTCATAATTCACTCCGTAAACAACTTGTTTTCTTATTGGTGTAAATAATACCAGCGAGAAAACGGCTACAAAGCATAGCGTTACGGTGTTGCGCTGCCCCGGAGGTTGCAAACAGCAAAAAGCCACCACGCTGGTGGTCTCGCTCTTAATCTTCGTCGTCCGGGAACTCGATGTGTACCGCGTCCACCAGCTCCCGCTGTTCATCTTCACTGAGCAGGTGCCAGATATCCTTCCCTTTGGGTGATTCCCCTTCAGCCGGGACGAACGACCACAACTTGCGGTACAACTCCGGCCCCACTGCATCCAGGCACTCGGCCAGGGAATCCACGCTCCACACCTCAACCATCACAGGCATCTTAATCATCTCTTCACCCTCACTTCGTTTCTGACGTTGTGCAGTTCCACGCGACGGACATTGGGTTGTCCTCGATATGGAAATCAAACGTCCCTTCTCTGTATCCTTCAGAGATGAGCGTCGCCACGCGACCAGCAACATCCTGAGAGCGGATAACGTCATCGAGGGAGATCTCACACTCGGAGGACGCTTCCTCGCCACAGAGGGTGATGCTGATATTCAGATGCTTGTACATGTGTTTCTCCTTTGTCTAAACACGTTGTTTTCTTGTTGGTGTTATTATCGCAATAAGAAAACGGGGAAAAAGAATTCCTTAAAGGCTGATGTGCTTGTGCCGATTTATTGCTATGTATGTATCTGGCTAACTCAGAGGGAATGTGATGAGCACTAAAGACTACACAGACGGGTACTTCAACATCGACGCCGAGAGAGGCGAGTTGCTACATGGCGGCATCACTGTCGGACGCGTCATTTTGGTTAACGGTCAGATTTACACAGAGCTGGACGATACCAGTTCAAGCGCACCTGTCGTCTCCGGCCCCTTCGGGACAAGAGAAGAGGCGCTCGATGATTTGTGGGACAACAGGGACGATGCGAATCAGGGCAGTGAGATTTTCGAATAAACGTCCTCGGCGATTTCACCACCAAAACCCGTAACCCTTTACACTAGATCTGGCTTCCCGATATGAGCGTGCGAAGCTGATCTGGTCTCAATGCTCAACTGCGGGATTCACCAATTCCCGCACTATTCAGGTGAATGAGGAAAAGGCATACTCCCGCAGCCGTCCCTCGCTCTGAACTGGGATGTACCCGTTTCCCGACCGGCAGCCAGCCTTTTCCCGGTTCGTATAGCGGGATTCCCACCGTTTCCCTGAAAACCTCCAGCCTTTTCCCTGCGGCGACGCTCCCGTTTCTGAAAAGGGACATGGCCTTTTCCCTGGATGGCCCGAAGGCTGACCGAAGGGGTGGATAGGGACGATACGGGGGATGAAAACTATGGCTTGAATTTCTACGGAGAAAGTAGCGATACCCCTCTTCCCCTTCCCACTTATACCTCCAGTTAAATCTCTACGGATTTTCTCTCCTATGAACGTGCAAACCTTCCCCCTGATAACGCTCTATACGGCTAGTATTCCTTTGGGTGAAATGGGTGGTTTGTTCTCTCTACCGGCATATGTGGTTTCGTTCTTCTTGAGGTGGTTCTTCTCTGTGTTTTCGTCTGGGTTGTTCTCGTCGTTTTGGTGAGTGTTCATCTCCGTGTATGGAGTAATGGCAGGTGCGCTTTTCTCTTCGTTTACGTGAAATGATGGAAGTGTGGGTAATGGCAGTAGGGCGCTTTTATTGTTCTCCGCATATGAAGTAATGGCGTTTCCTGCTATTCAGGAATTTGCGCTCTCTTTCGGGGTAATGGTGGGTAAAGGAGATTGCGACGGTTCCTGTTCTGGTCTGGGTTTGTCCGGGGTTTCGTTCTGGCTGTTCTTCTCCGTGTATTGGGTAATGGCATATAGGGGTTTGCGTGCGCGAGCTGCGTTCACGGTTGCCTGGGGAGATTAGGTGGGTGCTCTGTAGCCTGGGGCAAAGAGGTGGGTCTTTTCGGTAGCCTGACAGGAAGAGGTGGGTGTTTCCGGGATTGTAGGTAATGGCGTCTCTGGGTTTCCTGTGGGTGTGGTTAACTTGTTTTCTTGTGCCTGAAAACAACTTGTTTAGATGTCCAACATAACGCAACGGGAGCGCTTCTGAGCGTGTCTGCTTTTGGGTGGTATCACGAGTCGTTTTTGACGTTTTGGTCGCAGGGAGATGGATTCTGGTGCGCAGGAATTTGGGTATAAGAGATGGCGTGCGAAAACATCAACTTTTCAGACCAAATCAGGGTAAAGCGTTGACTTTTCATTGATGTGTTATTTATTTGTTTTCTTGTGGGTGTTATGTGCGTAAAAGCCTTGCCGCACCTGGAGTATATGAGGTTGGCGGGTAGGGAAGAGGGGCGATCAACGAGTTCTTATAGAAATCCTCAATTAGTGACCGCCAATGTCAACGCGTTGATTAGTCTGTCGTCTGGGAGTCTGTACGCGTAGCCACGCTTCATCCCCCCAAATCACGCGTCACAAAGCTGCCAGCGTAACGTTTGGTAATGACCTGGCAGACATAACAGATAGCGAGAAGATAAAGCATGGACTTCTTGTTAACTTTGGTAAAAACATAGCAAGACAGGTTTCATCACTTTGTGCATCCGCAATGCAAGTCTACCCGAACGAAAAACACTTCCCTGAAACAATGGCTATCTCATTCATCAAACAACTATACGCCATCAATGCTGTTAGTTTCAGATGAAAATATTGAGTTCAGTCGCTTCCCGGATTTCTACAATGAGCGAAGAAGCGCCCTGAAGCAAAGACTGCTGAATCGGGTATTTCTTACAACAAAAATAGATTCATCACCATCCACAATGGATACGGATGAAGAAATTCTCACCGACTGAACGTTCAGCCCCGATAGTATTGGGGCTTCAGTATTTATCGTCAGCACAACGTTTCTACTGGCCTGACTGAAAGAGTGTTGGCTACACAACCGGGCAAACGAACTCTCAGTGCAACGTATGACATACAAAGCCTGTCATCCATATGAAATTGCGATAAAATCGGGCCAATAACAGTACTTAAGAATCATACAACAGGATACGAAATGACAAGCCTTCAGCAGCGTGCAGAGCTACACCGCCAAATCTGGGCCATTGCCAATGATGTCAGAGGCTCCGTAGATGGATGGGATTTTAAACAGTATGTACTCGGTGCCCTTTTCTACCGCTTCATCAGTGAGAATTTTTCCAGCTACATGGAAGCAGGGGATGAGAGCATACATTATGCAGCACTTGATGACAGCATCATTACCGATGACATCAAAGACGATGCCATCAGGACTAAAGGCTATTTCATCTACCCGAGCCAGCTGTTCTGCAACGTTGCAGCTAAAGCTAACACCAACGACAGGCTGAATGCTGATTTAAACAGTATCTTCGTCGCTATTGAAAGCTCTGCCTACGGCTATCCGTCTGAGGCCGATATCAAAGGTCTCTTTGCCGATTTCGATACGACCAGCAATCGACTGGGGAACACAGTCAAAGACAAAAACACCCGTCTTGCCGCCGTTCTCAAAGGCGTTGAGGGGCTAAAACTGGGGAATTTTAACGAGCACCAGATTGACCTGTTTGGTGATGCCTACGAGTTCCTGATTTCTAACTATGCGGCAAATGCCGGTAAGTCTGGAGGGGAGTTCTTCACACCTCAGCACGTCTCTAAGTTGATTGCTCAGCTTGCGATGCACGGTCAGACTCACGTCAACAAAATCTATGACCCTGCTGCAGGCTCGGGCTCACTGCTGCTTCAGGCGAAGAAGCACTTTGATAACCATATCATTGAAGACGGTTTTTATGGTCAGGAGATAAATCATACAACCTTTAACCTGGCGCGTATGAACATGTTCCTGCACAACATCAACTACGACAAATTCGATATCAGGTTGGGCAATACCCTGACTGAACCACACTTTGGCGACGAAAAGCCGTTTGATGCGATTGTTTCGAACCCGCCATATTCGGTGAAATGGATTGGCAGTGACGATCCGACGCTGATTAACGATGAGCGTTTTGCTCCGGCAGGTGTGCTGGCACCAAAATCAAAAGCTGACTTTGCGTTTGTGCTTCATGCGCTTAACTACCTGTCCGCCAAAGGCCGCGCGGCGATTGTCTGCTTCCCAGGTATTTTCTACCGTGGAGGTGCTGAGCAAAAAATCCGTCAGTATCTGGTCGATAACAACTATGTTGAGACGGTGATTTCACTCGCACCAAACCTGTTCTTCGGCACCACCATTGCGGTGAATATTTTGGTGCTGTCAAAGCACAAAACCGATACCAACGTGCAGTTTATTGATGCCAGTGAGCTGTTTAAAAAAGAAACTAATAACAACATCCTGACTGATGACCATATCAGACAGATTATGAGTGTGTTCGACAGCAAAGCAGATACTGACCATCTGGCAAAAACGGTTCCTTATGAAACTGTGGCGTCTAATGACTATAACCTGTCGGTTAGCAGCTATGTGGCAGCCAAAGATACCCGCGAAATTGTCAATATCACTGAACTGAATGCCGAGCTGAAAACCACCGTCAGCAAAATCGACCAGTTACGCCAGGACATTGACGCGATTGTGGCAGAAATTGAAGGCAGTGAGGTACAGGCATGAGCGGGCTGAGTTATCTGGAAAAACTGCTGGATGGGGCTGAGGTTGAGTGGAGGACACTAGATAGTGTTGGCCAGTTTCTGCGAGGTAAGAGGTTCGTAAAATCAGACCTTATTTCGGAAGGTGTTCCATGCATCCACTATGGAGAAATGTACACACATTATGGAATATCGGCAGAAGAAACCAAGTCATTCCTTGACGAAGGAGTCGCTGAAAAATTACGTGTCGCTAATCATGGAGACGTAATTATTGTCGCTGCAGGCGAAACAATTGAGGATATTGGAAACGGTACTGCATGGCTTGGGAAAAATGATGTGGTCTTTCACGATGCATGTTTTTCATTCAAAAGCGAATTAAATTCAAAGTATGTTTCTTACTTCCTGAGAACGAACTTATTTAAAGAGCAAATTAAAAGAGGCGTTTCATCCGGCAAAATTTCATCAATTAATGCAAAAGGTCTTGGAATGGCTGAGATCCCAATTCCCTGCCCCAACAACCCAGAAAAGTCCCTTGCCATCCAGTCTGAAATCGTCCGGATTCTGGACAAATTTACTGCACTTACCGCTGAGCTTACCGCTGAGCTTACCATGCGTAAAAAACAGTACAACTACTATCGAGACCAGTTGCTGAGTTTTGAAGAGGGTGAAGTTGAGTGGAAGACATTGGGTGAGATTGTGAAGATGCGTGCAGGGCAGCATATTTCGGCGAGAAATATAGTAGATGGGAAAGAAGGAGATTTTGTATATCCTTGTTTTGGCGGAAACGGTATTCGTGGTTACGTTAAAGAAAAAAGTCATGATGGGGAACATCTATTAATAGGGCGACAAGGTGCTCTGTGTGGCAATGTCCAAAGAATGAAAGGTCAGTTCTACGCTACAGAACATGCAGTTGTAGTCTCAGCCATGCAGGGGATTGATATTGACTGGGCATTTCATATGTTAACAACAATGAATCTAAATCAATATGCGTCGAAATCTGCACAGCCGGGGCTTGCTGTGGGGAAATTGCAGGAATTGAAATTATTAGTGCCTTCCATAGAGCGTCAGAAATATATTGCTAAAATGCTGGACAAATTTGACACATTGACGGGTTCAATCACAGAAGGCCTCCCGCGCGAAATCGAGCTGCGCCAGAAACAGTACGAGTATTATCGTGACTTGCTGTTCAGCTTCCCGAAAACAGAAACCGCCAGCAACTGACAGACCATTGATACCGGTAGGGTATGTTTTCCCCTGCCAGTGTCAGGCCTTACGAATTCCGGAAGATGCTTCTGATACCCTTCCGGACTTTGCCAGATGACGCACAGGATGCACCATGACACAACAAACACACACCATTGCTGAATCCAATAACTTTATCGTCCTTGATAAGTACACTAAAGCGCAGGAGACTGGTGAGAGTTACCAGAGCGAATCGGATCTTGAGCGGGAACTGATTCAGGACCTTCTTAATCAGGGCTATGAGTTTATATCCGTTAAGTCACCGACTGCGATGCTGGCGAATGTGCGGGACCAGCTTCAGCGTCTTAATGGTGTGGAGTTTAACGAAAGTGAATGGCGGCGTTTCGCAGAGCAGTATCTCGACAGCCCCAGTGACAGCAGCCTGGACAAAACCCGTAAAATCCATATCGACTATATCTGTGATTTCACGTTTGATGACGGTCGTCTGGAAAACATCTATCTGATAGATAAAAAGAACCTGCTGCGCAATAAGGTGCAGGTCATTCAGCAGTTTGAGCAGACTGGCTCACACGCTAACCGTTATGACGTCACCATTCTGGTCAACGGCCTTCCGCTGGTGCAAATCGAACTCAAAAAGCGTGGCGTGGCGATTCGTGAAGCCTTTAACCAGATACACCGTTACAGCAAGGAAAGCTTTAACAGCGATAACTCCCTGTTTAAATACCTGCAACTCTTCGTGATTTCCAACGGGACTGATACCCGGTACTTTG
>OKVJ01000459.1_pt1 | contig 15885 bp, 10 predicted proteins | sample 1606921 | NCBI WGS metagenome assembly OKVJ01 (sample SAMN03281016, study PRJEB24777) | human gut metagenome | isolation source: fecal sample PR161 from 1 month old female Malay infant, caesarean...
CTAAGGAAGGGGATTGAATCGTCGTCGTTGTTGCCTGAACGGGGTTATTTGATGAGGTATTTACTTTGGTTATGACTACATGACTTACCAGGCTTTCGTTTGGTGTCGCAATCCGTCTTGATGGTCGTACTAACCACTGACGTGAACCGTCTGAGTAAATAATCCCGGCGTGGTTAAAATTTCTATTACAGTCCAGTTGACTTGCAAGTGCTGTGAAATTTATATCACCGCCAGAGGCAAGACCAAGACTGCGCGCGAGTTCGTAATTAGGAATATCCTTTAAAGACTGACCAAGGAATGTCATTTCATCTCTCCATCCGTGTGTAAATGTATAGTGTTAATAAATCAAGAGTAAAGGTCCTGTTATGACTGGCAATTAGGAATGTTCCGAATAGTGCTCCCCCCTACCTGAACCATTAAAATATGTGACAAGGATCCTATCTTCGCTCGATTCTCTTAATGATATGCCACAATGCCGTCACGAATCTCCACCCATAATATGTAGGTATCCCGCATAATCGTGCCATTCATATTTAGAGATCATCCGGCATAATCACTCTGCCAACGAAGGAGATCGCTATGCGTAAAGCCCGTTTTACTGAGCATCAGATCATCGCTGTGATTAAGTCGGTTGAAGCCGGACGAACCGTTAAAGATGTCTGCCGGGAGGCCGGTATCTCTGAAGCCACCTACTAAAACTGGAAGTCCAGATACGGTGGCATGGAAGCTTCTGATATTAAAAAAATCAAGGATCTTGAGGACGAGAACCGCCGTCTAAAACAGATGTTTGTCGACCTTAGCCTGGAGAACCGGGCGCTGAAAGACGTTATCGAAAAAAATCTTTAAAACCAGCCTTTAAGCGTGAGCTGGTCACTCATCTGATAACGACGTTCGGACTCAGTATTCGTCAGGCCTGCCGGAGTCTTAATCTGAGCAGAACGGTTTACCATTACCGCCCGGATACCACACATGATGAGACCGTTATTGCCGCATTGCAGGCGGTGGCTGAACGATATCCACGATATGGTTTTCCGAAGCTTTACCAGGTTTTGCGACGGCAGGGATATCCGTGGAATCACAAAAAGCTCCACCGTATTTACTGTCTGCTGAAGCTGAATTTTCGCCGTAAGGGCAAACAACGGCTGCCGGTACGCAATCCCTCACCAATGGCCACGTCGGAAGCGCTGAACCAGAGCTGGTCTGTCGATTTTATGCATGATGAGCTGGCCTGTGGCCGTCGTTTTCGCACATTCAATGTCGTTGATGACTTTAACCGTGAGGCGTTGTCGATTGAAATCGATCTGAATCTGCCTGCTTTGCGAGTGGTTCGTGTTCTCGACAGGATCGCGGCAAACCGTGGCTATCCGGTCATGCTGCGCATGGATAATGGTTCGGAATTTATCTCTCTGGCGCTGGCTGAATGGGCTGAGAGGCACGCAGTAAAACTGGAGTTTATCCAGCCAGGTAAGCCGACGCAGAATGCTTTCATCGAGCGTTTTAACAGGACACACCGTACAGAAATACTCGATTTTTATCTGTTCAGAACGCTGAATGAAGGGCGGGAAATCACGGAGAAATGGTTATCATAATATAACTATGAACGCCCGCATGAATCACTGAATAATATGAAACCGGAGGAATATCGACAGCACAATTATTTGGCCGGGATCTCAAAAAATGCCTGGAACTAAAACGGGTCTATTTACAGATGGTGGCAAAGGGAGTGAAGGTTCTAAATCTCCACCCCATTCAAAAGATACATTCTCCCGAGCTTGCCAGTATATGGGGTGATCATTTTTATGTTTTTTTAAGGCAACATTTATGAGCCAGTGTTGGTAGCTTGCCGTTGTGTGATGATAAATATCAATAAGCGGACGCAAAAATAAATAGCCATGATTAATTTTTAATAAATACTCCCTTGATTTTTCTGTAAGTCTTTTATTGTTGAGTAAATCTTTTGTTTTATAGGCATAGCCTGAGAAAAATCCTTCGTCGTTAGCAATGAAGGATAATGCAGGTACAATTAGTGACTGGTGAGTGATAATGTTCCTTATATCCTCTACAAGTTTGATGCTACTGGCAGAAGTGATTTCATTCTGTAGTTTAGATTCGGCTTGTTTTTTTAGTGCGGTAGGGAATAGTTTGTCATTTTTTTGCATGTTACGTGTGCTATCGCGTAAAGCTATGGCTGATGCTATGTAGTTTATAAAAAGCCCGGTGATTAGTATAAATTGGTCTTTATTAATTTTCTCACCCGTTAAGTATTTTTGAATGACATCAACAGATTCAAATTGACTAAGTGTAGTGGTTAACAGTTGATAATTTCTTTCATGTACATGAGTCATAAAAATTGATGGGTATAGTTCCTCATAAATAGAATTAGCTTCAGAGTTGCGTATACCATTCCATTGTTCATAAATGTCTATTGCATTTAAATCATCTTCACTAAGGTTAATTTTCATAGATCCTCATTTAGGTTCAGTTGTTCAATTGATGATAGTACATGAGTCTGTAGATACATCAATGAATCTATATGTTTTGTACTCTATGAATACACTAAATTCTCTGCAGGAAATCGCACGCACGATCCGCAACCTTATCCGCACCAATATCGTGACCGATGTTGACCACGGCAAGGGGCTGTGTTGAGTCCATACTGGCGTCATTGAAACCACTTGGCTGAACTAGCTTGCCTGTCGCGCAGGTTGCTCGCGCGTTTAGTGGGCTCCGTCTGTTGGCGAGCACGTGCTTTTACTGGCTGTCGACGGAGAACTCGATACGGCTTTCGTGCTGCCCGGCATTTTCTCTGATCACCATCCCGCGCCGTCTGCCTCACCTGATGCGTTTTACGTATCCTTTTCTGACGGAGCGGTTAGCGAGGCTTTAAGTATCGATGTGGTCAATGTGTGGACATTGATAGAAACAAATCCACTTGTTTAATTTGGTTACTTCAAAAAAATAAGCCCACGTAAGGGAGATTACGCGGGCTAAGGAGGTGGTTCCTGGTACAGCTAGCATTTATGGGTTATGTTTTTCAGCGCTGGGGATAATACCCGTATTGAACGAAGCGGTATGTGATCCGATTCTAAGAATTTTCCCGGCGCGAAAAAATTTCCCTGGTTGACTATTTACTATGCGGATTTCGGGTGCTTTCACCGTTGAAATTGCGCATCAGCAGGGCAAACTCCAGCTCCACCTCTTCCGGTACCGGCAGCCAGACGGTATGGCCATTGCCCGGCGCAACCTCAATCGCTTCGCCTTTGCCGTTCTCCAGGTGTTCCAGCGTGAAGTTCATGTTGCCCTGCGGGGTCATCAGCTCCAGGCTGTCGCCTTTGGTGAACTTGTTTTTCACCGCCACGGCGGCCAGCGAACCTTTGCGCTCGCCGGTAAAATCGCCGACAAACTGCTGACGCTCGGACACAGAATAGCCGTGCTCGTAGTTCTGATAATCGTCATGGGTATGACGACGCAGGAAACCTTCGGTATAGCCGCGGTGCGCCAGACCTTCCAGAGTTTCCAGCAGGCTGGTGTCGAACGGTTTACCGGCTGCCGCGTCGTCAATCGCTTTGCGGTACACCTGTGCGGTACGCGCGCAGTAGTAATAGGATTTGGTGCGGCCTTCAATTTTCAGGGAGTGCACGCCCATCTGGGTCAGGCGTTCAACGTGGGCGACGGCGCGCAGATCTTTTGAGTTCATGATGTACGTGCCATGCTCGTCTTCAAAGGCGGTCATGTACTCGCCCGGACGTTTGGCCTCTTCAATCATAAACACGCTGTCGGTTGGTGCGCCGATGCCCAGCGTAGGCTCAACGTTCGTAACCGGGATTGGCTCATGCTTGTGGACGATATTACCGATATCGTCCTCTTTGCCTTCCTGGACATTATATTCCCAGCGGCAGGCGTTGGTGCAGGTGCCCTGGTTCGGGTCGCGCTTGTTGATGTAACCGGAGAGCAGGCAACGCCCGGAGTAGGCCATGCACAGCGCACCGTGAACGAAAATTTCGATTTCCATATCCGGCACCTGGGTGCGGATCTCTTCAATTTCGTCGAGGGAAAGTTCACGCGACAGAATGACGCGGGTCAGCCCCATCTGTTTCCAGAATTTGACCGTCGCCCAGTTCACGGCGTTAGCCTGCACGGAGAGGTGAATATCCATCTCCGGGAAGTTCTCCCGAACCAGCATGATTAAACCCGGATCCGACATGATCAGCGCGTCCGGCCCCATATCCACCACCGGCTTCAGGTCACGGATGAACGTCTTCAGCTTGGCGTTGTGCGGCGCGATGTTGACCACCACGTAGAATTTTTTGCCCAGGGCATGCGCTTCGTTGATGCCGAGCTGCAGGTTCTCGTGGTTGAATTCGTTGTTGCGCACGCGCAGCGAGTAGCGCGGCTGGCCCGCGTAGACGGCGTCGGCACCATAGGCGAAAGCGTAACGCATATTTTGCAGCGTTCCCGCCGGGGAAAGGAGTTCCGGTTTAAACATGTTTATTCTCGTTCTGATGACAGGTCAGATCCGCGTGCACCAGGTGCAGCGGTAAGGGGAGATCCCCCACTTTAAGGGCGGGCATTGTAGCGCCGCGGGGCAGGGAGGTAAAGCTTTGCCCCTCACCCCTTTGTGGAGAGGGTTAGGGTGAGGCGGCGTTTAGCTATGCAATCCTGCACGCATCCGCTTCCCAGCGGTATCCCACGCCATACACCGCGCGGATAAATGACTGTTCGGCGTCGAGCGCCTCCAGCTTACGGCGCAGGTTTTTGATGTGGCTGTCGATGGTGCGGTCCGTCACCACGCGGTAATCGTCATACAGGTGGTTGAGCAGTTGCTCGCGAGAGAACACTTTCCCCGGCTCGTGGGAAAGGGTTTTCAGCAGGCGGAACTCAGCAGGCGTGAGATCGAGAAGCTTGCTGCGCCAGCTGGCCTGGAAGCGGCTCTCATCGACAATCAGCGGGCTTTCGGCGTCCAGCACCTGAAGCTCGCGCTGCGGTTTACAGCGGCGCAGAATGGTTTTCACGCGGGCGACCACTTCACGCGGGCTGTAGGGTTTGCAGATGTAATCGTCCGCGCCAATTTCGAGTCCCAGCAGGCGGTCGATCTCTTCGATTTTTGCCGTCACCATGACGATCGGCACGTCGGAGAAGCGACGAATTTCCCGGCACAAGGTCAGGCCATCGGTTCCGGGGAGCATCAGATCCAGCAGGATCAGATCCGGCGGCGTCTGGCGCACGTACGGTAACACCTGATCGCCATGGCTGATAAGCGACGGGGCGTAGCTGGCCGCACGTAAATAGTCGATCAGTAACTGTCCAAGCTTAGGCTCGTCTTCCACAATCAAAATGCGTGGCGTGTTTTCGTCAATCGGTAATTCGGTCATGCTTCTCTCGATAAATCCCGTTCCAGCGGTAACTCTACTGTAATGCTAACCCCGCCAAAAGGCGAATGGGCGGCACGCAGGGTGCCATTGTGCGCCTCGACGATATTAACGCAAATCGCCAGTCCCAGCCCGGAGCCGCCGCTGGCACGGTTGCGGGAGCCTTCGGTGCGATAAAAACGTTCAAACAGTTTTTCCAGCTGCGCATCCTGCACTCCGGGAGCGGAGTCGGCAAAGGTGAGGGCGAAGCGGCCGTTTTCCTGTTTGCCGGAGATGTGTAGTCCGCCACCGCTGTCGGTGTATCGCAGGCTGTTTTCCAGCAGGTTGTTGAAGAGCTGCATCAGACGATCTTTATCGCCAAACACCACCGCGCTGTCCGGCAGGGAGAGGTCAATGGTCAGGTTGCGGCTGGCAAAACGTTCGCGGAAAGCCCCGCTGATAACCTCCAGAATGTTGATCACGTCCACCGGTGCTTTCTGGTAGGCCAGCGCCCCTTCGTCTGACATGGAGAGCTGGTGCAGATCGTCTACCAGTTTGGTCAGCGTACCCACTTCCGCCTGCAGCGAGGCCACGGATTCGGGCGTGAACTTGCGCACGCCGTCCTGAATGGCCTCCAGTTCGCCGCGCAGCACTGCCAGCGGGGTGCGCAGCTCGTGCGAAATATCGGCCATAAAATCGCGCCGCATCTGCTGGTTTTTCTCCAGCGTACTGGCGAGCTGGTTAAAATCCTGCGCCAGCTTGCCCAGCTCATCCTGGCTGCGCGTATCTACGCGGGTGGAAAAATCCCCGGCGGCCAGTTTATGCGTGCCTTCCACCAGCCTTTTCACCGGGGCGAGCAGGCCCCGCGCCAGCGGGAAGGTGGCAAGCGCGGCCAGCAGCGTGGAGAGGATGACGATCAGCCAACTGGCCCGGCGCTGCTGACGATCGAAGTTGATATCGGTGTTGCGCGTCAGGCGTTCCACTGGCGAGGCGATAACCCAGCCGACGGTGGCGTTATTCACTTTGATTGCCCGCCGGGTGCCGTCCGGGGGGATGGGCGCACGAGGGCCAACCAGCGTGCGCATATCCTGGTCGATCACCCAGAACTGGGTGCGCCAGCCGTGGGGCGGCATGCCCGGGCCGGGGCGGTCATCGCCGCTATCGTGCTCCAGCGAGCGCAGGATCTGGAAGATAAAACGGTCATTGTTACGTAAAAAACGCCAGTTCCCGTGCTGGGCATACTGCTCGCTCAGTGCATCGCTCAAACCCTGCAGGCGCTGCTCATTACCATGCTTAATGTAATCGATAAAACCGCGCTCAAAGCTGAGCCGTACGGCCCAGTGCATGGTGATCAGCAGGACAATACAGGTGGCAAAAATTGCCAGAAAGAGCTTACCGGTAATGCCCGGACGCCAGAATTTCATGATCCACTCCTTTTACTGCGCCGGATAACGACGTTCTTACGGGTATCATCCGGCACGCGGGCGAAGATGAAAGCGGGCAGGGCGATGATAACCGCCATGCTGAGATACGTGTATAAAAAGACCTGATGCGCCACCTGCGTGTCGACACTGAGATGGTGCTGACCGTACATGCCGAGCAGTAAACCGGCAATGGTGACCCCCACGCTCATTGAGAGCTGCATGATCATCGACAGCAGACTGTTGCCGCTGCTTGCCAGTTCGTCCGGCAGATCCTTCAGCGTCAGGGTGTTCATCGACGAGAAGCGCATGGAGTTAATAATGCCCTGGCAGAACAGCACCAGCGGCAGGGCGTAGTACCAGCCCATCAGCGCTACGGCCATAAACAGCAGGCTGACCAGTGCCAGCCCCAGCGTGGCAGTCACCAGCACGTGGCGATAACCAAAGCGGTTAACCACCTGCACCACAATGCGCTTCATTCCCATGCTGCCCAGCACCATCGGGATCATCATCAGCCCCGCTTGAAACGGTGAAAAGCCCATACCGATTTGCAGGAACACGGGCGTCATAAACGGCAGCATGCCGCTGCCCACGCGCCCCGCAAAACTTCCGAACAGTCCAAGCCGGTAAGTAGGGTTTTTAAACAGCGTCAGGCTGAACAGCGCCCGGTCGTTTCCTCTGGCATGCCACAGATACCACAAAATGGCGCTCATCCCGATAACGATCAGAATGGCGAGCGTCAGGGAGGAGATTCCCAGCCCTTTTTGCCCGTCGAGAGCGAGGGTCAGCGTCGCCATACCGGTGGCGAGCAACAGAAAACCGACTACATCAAAGCGCCGCGTCTGCAGGGTGTAGTTGGGCATCAGCGCCAGGGTGGCGATAGCGCCAATAATGCCCACCGGCAGGTTGATGAGGAAAATCCAGTGCCAGGAGGCATATTCCACGAGTATCCCGCCCAGCGCCGGACCAAGCAGCGGACCCACCTGGCCTGGTAAGGTCACAAAAGTCATTGCCGCCATATACTGCTCGCGCGGGACGATCTTCATCACCGTCAGCCGCCCGACCGGCACCATCATGGCTCCGCCAACGCCCTGCAGAACGCGTGCCATCACCAGCTGATCCAGCGTATTCGCCATCGCGCAACACAGCGAACCCGCGGTAAACAGCACGATAGCGGTGAAGAAGATATTGCGCACCCCCACTTTGTCCGCCAGCCAGCCGCTGGCAGGGAGCATCACGGCAACGGTCAGCACGTAGGAGACAATCACCATATGCATGTGCAGCGGGCTCTCCCCCAGGCTTTTTGCCATTGAGGGGAGGGCGGTGTTGACGATGGTGGTATCCAGCGACTGCATAAAAAAGCCGAAGGCCACTATCCATAATTGCCAGCGAACGTTACTGGGAAGATCAGTCATTTACCCGGTCACCGTGGTTCTGTTTTTACGTGAAAAACGCAGCCGCAGGCGGTCAAAGAACAGATAGACCACCGGCGTGGTGTAGAGCGTCAGGAGCTGACTCATCACCAGCCCACCGACAATAGTGATCCCCAGCGGCTGGCGCAGCTCTGAACCATCGCCACCGGAGATCACCAGCGGCAGCGCGCCAAACAGCGCCGCCAGCGTGGTCATCATGATCGGACGAAAACGCAGCAGGCAGGCCTGGAAAATTGCCTCTTCTGGCGTCAGGTTGCCGTTACGCTGAGCCTCCAGCGCAAAGTCCACCATCATGATGGCGTTTTTCTTCACAATACCAATTAACAGCATGATCCCGATTAAGGCGATGAGGCTAAAGGGCGCGCCAAACAGCTCCAGCGCCAGCAACGCCCCCACGCCTGCCGATGGTAGCGTCGAGAGAATGGTCAGCGGATGAACATAGCTCTCATACAGCACGCCAAGCACGATATAGACCGTGGCAATGGCCGCCAGAATCAAAATCACCTGCGAATTCATCGTCTCCTGGAAGACCTGCGCGGTCCCGGCAAAACTGCCGCGCACGGTCGAGGGCACGCCGAGCTGGGTCATGGCACGGTCGATGGCCTCGCTGGCCTCGGAAAGCGACGAACCGGTGGGCAGGTTAAAGGAGATCGTGGACGCTGCCGACAGCCCCTGATGGTTCACAGAGAGCGGCGCGTTAGCGGGCCGCCAGCTGGCGAAGTAAGAGAGCGGTATCGCTTTACCGTCGTTGTTAATGACAAACATTTTATCCAGCGCGCTGATGTCCTGGGTATAGCGCGGGTCCACTTCCATCACCACCTTGTACTGGTTCATTGGCTGATAGATGGTGGAAATCTCGCGCTGGCCAAAGGCGTTGTTCAGCAGACTGTTGGCGGCTTCAACGTTAATGCCCAGCCGCGACATGGTTTCACGATCGTAGGTCAACGCCATCTCTGCCCCGTTGTCCTGCTGATCGGAGTTCACGTCCGCCAGCTGCGGCAGGGCGGCCAGCGCTTTACGGATTTTGGGCTCCCACTCGCGCAGCGCGGCCAGATCGTCAGAGAGCAGGGTGTACTGGTAACTGGCGTTCGCCTGACGTCCGCCCACGCGGATATCCTGAACGGCCATCAAAAACAGGTTGGCGCCTGGCTCTTTGGCGAGCTTCATTCGCAGCCGGTCTATTACCTGCTGCGCCGTTTCATTGCGCTCGCCGCGCGGCTTAAGGGTGATAAACATCATCCCGCTGTTAACGCGTGACCCGCCGGTAAAGCCGGTGACGTTATCCACCGCCTTGTCTTCGCGGATGATCTTCATAAAATCCTGCAGCTTGCCGCGCATCGCCTGGAAGGAAATACTCTGGTCAGCCTGGATGCCGCCCATCAGCACGCCGGTGTCCTGCTCCGGGAAGAAGGTTTTCGGGATGGAGATATACAGCCAGACGTTGAGCGCGATGGTGCCGACAAGCACCAGACCAACCAGCCGCGTATGGTTGAGCACCCACTTCAGCGATTTTCCGTACCCTTCCTGCATTGCCAACAGGAAACGGCCAAACCCTTTACGACGCGGCTGCGAGTGCGGTTTGCTGCGCTTAAGCATCCAGCCGCACATCATTGGCGTGAGCGTTAGCGAGATAATCAGCGAGATGCCGATAGCCACCGAAAGGGTGACGGCAAATTCGCGCAGCAGTCGCCCCGGCAGCCCGCCCATCAGCAGCAGCGGCAGGAATACCGCCACCAGCGACAGGCTCATGGAGAGCACCGTAAAGCCCACTTCGCGCGTGCCCTGCAGGGCGGCCTGCAGTGGTTTTACCCCGGCTTCCAGATGGCGGGAAATATTCTCCAGCACCACGATGGCGTCATCCACCACAAAGCCGGTGGCGATGGTCAGCGCCATCAGCGACAGGTTGTTCAGGCTAAAGCCGCACAGGTACATGGCGGCGAAGGTACCAATCAGCGACACCGGTACCGCAACGGCGGGAATAAGCGTTGCGCGGCCCGAGCGCAGAAACAGGAACACCACCAGGATCACCAGCCCGACGGAGATCACCAGCGTCTGTTCCACCTCTTCAAGCGAGGCGCGAATGGTCGGCGAACGATCCTGGGCAATCTGCAGATCAATAGCGGCCGGAATGGTCTTCTGTAACTCCGGCAGACGCGCGCGAATGCTGTTTACCGTTTCAATAATATTGGCTTCCGGCAGCTTGCGGATCATCAGCAAAATGGCCGGTTTGGCGTTGGTCATCCCGGCGTTGCGCACGTCCTGCACCGAGTCGGTGACGCTGGCTACGTCGCTTAAACGAACCGCCGCGCCGTTATTGTAGTGGATGATGAGCGGCTGATATTCGGCGGCAGTTTTGAGCTCGTCGTTGGTCTGGATCTGCCAGCGGTGGCTGTTGCTCTCTATCGCCCCCTGCGGCCTGCGCACGTTGGCGCTGCTGATGGCGGAGCGCACGTCATCCAGCGACACGCCCTGGTTAAACAGCGCCTGCGGGTTCAGGCCGACGCGCACGGCGGGCAGGGAGCTACCGCCAACGCTCACGTCACCCACGCCGTTTATTTGTGAGATCGTCTGCGCCAGCTGGGTCGACGCAAAGTCGTAGAGCTGCCCCTGGGAATAGGTATCCGAGGTCAGCGTCAGGATCATGATCGGCGCGTCGGACGGGTTGGCTTTACGGTAGGTCGGGCGGCTTGGCATTCCGCTCGGCAGCAGGCTTTGCGCGGCGTTGATCGCCGCCTGCACGTCGCGCGCCGCACCGTTAATATCCCGGTCGAAGCTGAACTCCAGAATGATGCGCGTGCTGCCGAGCGAGCTGCTGGAGGTCATCTCGTTGACCCCCGCAATTCGCCCGAGCGAGCGTTCCAGTGGCGTGGCAACCGACGAGGCCATGGTCTCTGGCGACGCGCCCGGCAGCGATGCGCTGACCATGATCACCGGAAAATCCACCTGCGGCAGGGGGGCTACCGGCAGCAGGCGGAAGCCCAGCACGCCGCACAGCGTAATGGCGAGCGAGATTAAAATCGTCGCCACCGGGCGGTAAATGAAGAGGGCGAAAAACTTCACTTACGCCTCCTCTTCACGTTTCGGGAAGCGGCTTTTGGTCCACAGGGCCAGTTGGTCAAACAGCAGGTAAATCACCGGCGTGGTGAACAGCGTCAGCACCTGGCTCACCAGCAGACCACCGACCATGCCGATACCCAGCGGACGGCGCAGCTCCGCACCGACGCCGGTGCTGAGCATCAGCGGCAGCGCGCCCAGCAGGGCGGCGAGCGTGGTCATCAGGATCGGACGAAAACGCAACAGACAGGCCTGGAAGATGGCGTCTCGCGGCGACATGCCCTGCTCGCGCTCGGCGGCAAGGGCGAAGTCGATCATCATGATGGCGTTTTTCTTCACGATCCCGATAAGCAGAATGATGCCGATAATGGCGATGACGTCCAGTTCGCTGCCCGCCAGCATCAGGGCCAGTAGCGCACCCACCCCGGCGGTCGGCAGGGTAGAGAGGATGGTGATTGGGTGGATAAAGCTTTCGTACAGCACCCCAAGGACGATGTACATCGCCACCACGGCAGCCACGATCAGCCAGATGGTATTGCCCAGCGCAGCCTGGAACGCCAGGGTGCTGCCCTGGAACTGGGTCTGAATATCAGACGGGAAGTTGAGTTCTTTCTCCGCGCCCAAAATGGCCTCGACCGCTTCGCCCAGCGAATAGTTGTCCGGTACGTTGAACGAGATGGTGGTGGACGGGAACTGATCGAGATGGTTAATCGACAGCGGCGTATAACGCTCCTCCACGCTGGCTATGGCGCTTAACGGCACAATACCACCGTCTTTGCTGGTCAGGCGCACCGAGTCCAGCGCGGCCAGGCCGGGCGTGTTATCGGTGTTGTGTTCCAGCACCACGCGATACTGATTCGCCTGGGTATAAATGGTGGAGATGAGGCGCTGACCAAAGGCGTTATAGAGCGCGTTGTCCACGTCGGACATGGTGATGCCCAGCCGGCTGGCAGTATCGCGATTGACATTCACATATGCCGCCAGCCCTTTGTCCTGCCAGTCGCTGCTGACGTCAGAAAGCTGCGGCAGCGCCTTGAGTTTGTTGACCAGTTGCGGTACCCACGTGCTCAGCGCATCAAGGCTGGTCGCCTGAAGCGTGAACTGGTACTGCGTGCGGCTGACCTGGGTATCGATGGTCAAATCCTGAATTGGCTGCAGGTAAAGTTCAATCCCCGGCACGCGCGCCACGGCAGTTTGCAGCCGCTCAATAACGGCGTTGACCCGATCGTCGCGGTCGTCCAGCGGCTTGAGGTTGATCTGCAGACGCGCACTGTTCAGCGACGGGTTGGTGCCATCGACGCCCACGTACGCGGTCAGGCTTTCCACCGCCGGATCTTTCATGATGATGTCAGAGACCTGCTGCTGACGCTGCGCCATGCTGGCGAAGGAGACCGACTGGGGCGCCTGAAGCGTGCCCTGAATAATGCCGTTGTCCTGAATCGGGAAGAAGCCTTTCGGGATAACGATCCACAGCATGACGCTGAGCGCCAGCGTGCCGAGCGCCACGCCGAGCGTCGCCCACGGGTGGTTAAGCACTTTTGCCAGCACCCGGCCGTAAGCGGCAATGATCCGTTCGAACATCCGCTCAGAGGCGCGAGAGAAACGGTTTTGCTTGCGCAGGGATTCATGGCTCAGCATGCGGGCGCACATCATTGGCGTCAGGGTCAGCGACACCACGGCAGAGATCAGAATGGCGACCGCCAGCGTGACGGCAAACTCGCGGAACAGTCGCCCGACGATATCGCCCATAAACAGCAGCGGGATCAGCACCGCAATCAGCGAGAAGGTCAGCGAGATAATGGTAAATCCGATCTCGCCCGCTCCTTTCAGCGCAGCGGCCAGCGGTTTTTCGCCTTTCTCGATATAGCGCGAGATGTTCTCGATCACAACGATGGCATCATCCACCACGAAGCCGGTGGCGATGGTGAGCGCCATCAGCGTCAGGTTGTTGATCGAAAAATCGAGGAACACCATCACGGCAAATGTTCCCACCAGCGAGAGCGGCACGGCAACGGCGGGAATGATGGTTGCCGGTACGTTGCGCAGGAACAGATAGATGATCATCACCACCAGCGCAATCGCCAGCATCAGCTCAAACTGGGTATCGGTAACCGACGCGCGAATGTTGGTGGTACGGTCGGAAAGCACCTTCACCGTGACCGATTTGGGCAGGCTTTCAATAAGCTGCGGGAGCATGGTGCGAATGCTGTCGGCGGTTTCAATGATGTTAGCGCCCGGCTGGCGCTGCACGTTCATCACAATCGCCTGCTGTTTGTTGGCCCACGCACCCAGCCAGCTGTTTTCCGCGCCTTGCTCAACGGTGGCGACGTCACCCAGACGTACCGGCGCACCGTTCTGGTAGGCAATAATCAGCTGACGGTACTCATCGGCAGACTGCATCTGATCATTGGCCGAGAGCGTCACGGCGCGGGTGGGGCCGTCCAGCGAGCCTTTCGCCGAGTTGACGTTGGCGTTGCTGATGGCGGTGCGGATGGTTTCGCTGGTCAGCCCCAGCGCAGCGATGGCCTGCGCGTTAAGCTTCACGCGCACCGCCGGGCGTTGTCCGCCCGCCAGCGTTACCAGCCCGACGCCGGAGACCTGGGAAATTTTCTGCGCCACGCGGGTTTCGACCATGTCTTCCACCTGCGTCATTGGCATGGCGGAAGAGGTGACAGCAAGGGTCATGATCGGCGGATCCGCCGGGTTTACTTTGCTGTAGACCGGCGGGTTAGGCAGGTCTGACTGCAGCAGGTTGGTGGCGGCGTTGATCGCAGCCTGCACCTCCTGCTCGGCCACGTCCAGTGACAGCGAGAGCTGGAACTGCAGCGTTACCACCGATGCCCCACCGGAGCTTTGCGATGACATCTGTTTCAGGCCCGACATCTGACCAAACTGGCGTTCCAGCGGAGCGGTAATAGCGGAGGTCACCACATCCGGGCTGGCGCCAGGATAGAGGGTAACGACCTGAATGGTGGGGTAATCCACTTCCGGCAGCGCCGAGACGGGCAGGAAGCGATAGCCAATAATCCCGGCGAGCAGGATCGCCACCATCAGCAGCGTGGTGGCAACAGGGCGCAGAATAAACAGGCGTGATGGCCCACCTGTTGCGCCTGGCGGCATGACCTGCATCAGGAGTTCGCTCCCTGTTTCGCGGGTTCAACCACTTCGACTTTGGCGCCTTCGGTCAGACGATCGATACCGTCCGTCACCACGCGGTCGCCCGCAGAGAGTCCGGCGCTGATCACAACCGTCTGGCTGTCCTGAATCCCGGTTTTCACCAGGTGCTTGCTGACTTTATTGTCGCTGTTCAGCACCCAGACGAAGTTACCTTCGTTGCCCATCTGCAGCGCGGCGGTGGGGATCACCACCGCGTTTTCTTCGGTCGCCACCAGCATGCGTGCGTTTACAAACTGATTCGGGAAGAGGGCGTCGTCCTGGTTGTTAAAGCGCGCTTTCAGCTTGATGGTGCCGGTGGTGGTGTCGATCTGGTTATCCAGACTAAGCAAAGAACCTTCGCTCAATTTCTGCTTGTTGGTACGGTCCCAGGCTTCCACCACCAGCCCCTTTCCGGCTTTCTGCGCCTGCACCACCGTCGCAATTTCGCTTTCCGGCAGGGTGAAGACTAAATCAATCGGGTGGGTCTGGGTTATGACCACGATGCCCGTGGTATCACCGCTTGAGATCTGGTTACCGATATCGACCTGCTTGAGGCCAACGCGTCCGTCAATTGGCGCGGTGATGCGGCTCCAGTCAAGCTGCAGCTGCGCGCTGGCCACCGCGGCTTCGTCAGCTTTGATGGTGCCCTGGGTTTCGCTGACCAGCGATTGCTGCGTGTCCAGCTCCTGACGAGAGACCAGATTGGTTTTCACCAGCTGCTGGTAGCGCGCCAGATCGCGCCGGGCGTTAGCGAGCGTGGCTTTGTCTTTGGCAAGCTGCCCCTGAGCCTGGGCAAGGGCGACTTTGAACTGGCTTGGGTCGATCTCGGCCAGTAAATCGCCAGCTTTCACCTGCTGACCTTCCTGGAAGTGGATCGCCATGAGCTGACCGTCGACGCGGCTGCGTACCGTGACGGTGTTGGCGGCGGTAATGGTCCCCAGGCCTGTGAGATAGCGAGGAACGGCTTTATTCACCGCAGTGGCCGCCTGAACCGGTGCCAGCGCGCCGCCGCGCATACCGTGACGACCCCCGCCCGCAGGGCGTTTTGACTGACTGCTGGCCCCTGCCGGAGTAGAAGGCTCGGCGGATTGAGTGTGCCAGTACCAGGCGGCGGCAAGGACCACCACAATGATGCCAGCGGCGATTGCCCAGCGGGATTTATGACTGCCTTTCATCGTTATACGTTCTCATCCTGAAACACTTCGGGGAATGATACTAGTTTAGTCAGGTCAGTCGGCAGAAAAATGGAGGAAATATGGAAGACTGTCGGGAATTGTCTGAGTGTAGCGCCGCGGTTTTCCCCCTCTCCCCGTGGGCTGAGGGATCCCCAGTAATATGGTCATGCCACCATGACCATATTACTGTACTCTTTTCCCAGCTTTTTCATCTCGTTAACTATATTCAGCCGTCTCACTTTCCCGGGCTCATGCCGGATGACTTCTTCTGCCAGACTCAGGTATGACAGAACCCGTC
>OKVJ01000463.1_pt1 | contig 15865 bp, 12 predicted proteins | sample 1606921 | NCBI WGS metagenome assembly OKVJ01 (sample SAMN03281016, study PRJEB24777) | human gut metagenome | isolation source: fecal sample PR161 from 1 month old female Malay infant, caesarean...
CGCTGCAGGACGGCGTTGTACGTCGTTTTCGCGGAGTTCAGATCGCCACGCTGCTGCGCCCAGTCCGCCAGCGTCAGGTCGATGCGGGTGGAGGTTGGCTGCTGGCGAAGAAGATTCTCCGCCTCCTGCTCTTTGCCGCTGTCCCGCAGGCGGTTGGCGGTTTCCAGCACCTGATTGCTTTGCAGGCGGTCGGCAAGTTCCTGAATATTGCTGTTCCACTGGCTGCGCGGCAGCGTGTCCAGATGCGCCAGCGCGGCCCGGTCCTGATCGTTTCCGGAAAGATAGAGCCCGCTGGCATAGACCTGATCCGGATCGGACGGTTTCTGGCGGGCAAGCTGACGCATCAGGGTGTCTGCCTGGCTGCGCTGACCCGCGCTGTAGAGATCGCGCGACAGACGATAGGTTATCCACACGTCGCCGGGAGAGAGCGCCAGACGACGACGCTGGATTTCTGCTGCCTGGGCGTATTTCCCCTGATTTTCCAGCTGTTCGGCCTGGGCGGAGAGCTGCTCGTTGGTCAGACTACGCTCGATATCATCAATGCTCCGACGCTGGCTGGCGGAGAGCGACTGGATAAACTGCGAGGCTTTCTCCGGGGACTGCGCGCGGTAAATATTGGCCAGGCCGCGAACCGCGTTGCTGTTGCCGCTGTCCATTCGCAGCGCCTGACGGTAATAACGCTCCGCCGCGTCGTTATCTTTACGCGCCGCGGCGGCGTCGCCCAGCCCCAGCACCGCGTAGCTGTCGGTATTGTCGATGTTACGCGCCTGCTGATAGTAACGCTCTGCCTGCGCCGGGTTATTCGCCTTCAGCGCCGCATCCCCCTGCTGGATCAGCAGCCAGTAGCGGTTAACCTTCAGAAGACTGTCCCATTTACCCCGGTTATCGCTCTGCGGATCGAGGGCAATCGCCTTTTCAAACTGGGCTACCGCGCGGGCACGGTCGCCCTTCTGGGAATACGCCTGCCCCAGGGCACCCACCGCTTCACTGTCGGCATGGTTGGCGCTGACGGCTTTTTGCAGCTCGGCCACCGCCTTACTGCCCTGCCCGGCGTCCACCGCCGCGAGCCCTTCCGCTTTCGCGCGGAACGCCGGATCGGCGAGCTGTTTTTGCTGCGCTTCAAGCTGGGCACGCGCCGCAGCGACGCTATCCCCGTCGCTGAATACGCTCAGATATTTTTGCAGCGCGCTGACGCTGGCGCTGCTGGCAGGCTGGTCTTTGATTTGGTCGTACCACATATCAGACGCCTGGCCGCGGCCATTGGTGGATTTGGCCATCTCCTGCAGTACCGCAAAGCCTTCATCACGTCGTCCGCTCTGGAACAGAAGCAGGGCCAGCGTTGTCTGCAGCTGCGTATTCCCGGGGCTGCTGCTGTTAATTTTTTTCAGCTGGTTAATGGCCGCACCGCGGCGAGCTGGATCTTTCGCCACGACGTTCCAGTATTCCGTCGCCACATCGCCACCCGGCGGGTTGCCGTCAAACAGCTTGTCATAGGCGGCAATCGCTTCCTGCGTGTGCCCCGTAGTGGCGAGCAGTCGCGCCTGCTGGAGCTGCTGTCGGCCATCCGGAGTAGAAAGCAGCATGGTGTTGCGTGAGGACTGGTAAGCGCTCGAACCCGGGGCGATCCCTTTCAGACGATCCAGCTCTTTTTGCGCGCCGGCGTTATCGCCCTGACGCAGCAGGTAGCGAAAGCGCGCGGCAATGACGTCAGGGTTGTTGGGGTCAATCAGCTCAAGGCGATAGAGCGACTGACGAACCAAATCCTCACGCTGTGTCGATTCGCCCAGCCTGACCTGCTCCAGCAGCTGTTTCTGCTGCGGAGAGTTGGCGGCCTGTGCCCACGGCATAAGCGCCAGGCCAAGCGATAAACTGAGTAGATTTACTGTGAACTTGCGCATTCCTGGCCCCAATCCGGTATTAATTCACCTTTTGCGGTGAAGCGAAAACGATGCTGATCCCATCCTTGCCCAAAAAGCGTCAGCACATAGCTGTAATAGGCATTGTTATCGGGAAAATGGTCTGCAACGCGCTGGCGCTGAACCGCCTGGGCATCACGTTGTTGTAAAAACGGCAGCATAGCGGCAGAGAACCCGACCGGGCCGTCGCCGATACGTTTCCCCGTCGCCACATCCACTTTCTCCGGCGGCACACCCCGTTTCATGGTCTTTGCCGCCATCGGCTGGAAGCGCGTCAGGAGCCGGGCTTTCTGAGGATCTTTATCACTCATCATGCCCACCCAGAGATACACGCGGATGGCGTCGTAGCCGCCCACCAGCGCTTTCTCCTGCTGTAACCGCCAGCCTTTGTTTTTCTGATACTGCACCCAGTCCGGCGAAAAACCTTTCGGCGCACTCTCAAGCAGCAGGCGCAGGTTAGTTTCACGAAGCTGGGTCCACGGGGAACCAAAGCGCGTGAAATAAGCCGCTAGCTGCGGAGGAAGATAGCTGGGGTTAAAACGCCAGGCGTTCTCATCGGCAAAGCCGACTCTACCAGGAAGCAGCATTGCGCCGAGCCCCGGGACGTTGACCACTTCCTCGCTGACAATGCGTTTCAGCAGCGCCTTACCCGTGCGGGTATAGTCCCGATCTTTCCACAGCCGACCTGCTTCGAGCAGTGACCAGGCGATCCAGACATCGGCATCAGAGGCGGAGTTGGTATCAATCACCGCCCAGGCGTCTTTATCTTTCTGACCCCATAGCCAGGCAGGCAGATGGGCGTTGAGATCGCCGCTGGCGAGATTATCGCGCGTCCACGTCAGCAGCAGGTCAAAGGCTTTGCGATCGTTCGCCGCCAGGGCAAAGAACAGGGCGTAGCTTTGCCCTTCCGAGGTCGTAATTTTGCGCGTGTCACTGGGATCAATGACGCGCCCGCCTTCACTGATGTAGTCCTTTTTAAACTGCTCCCAGGCAGGCCAGGTACAGGCGGCGCGAAGAGGAAGCGCCGCCAGCATCACCGCTGCTAATACACACCAGCGAAAGGCTTTCATCACATCTTACTCATCCGGGTTCAGACGACGACGGCTAATGATTCGCAGCAGACGCCACAGCACCCATGCCAGCAAGACCACGCTGACCGCAGCCAGGATAGCGAGCAGAACCGGATGGTTAGCCAGCGCATACCACAGGCGTTCGAACCACGGCAGATGGCCCACGTAGTACACATCCCCCACGCGCAGGCTATTGACGCCGGACTCACGGATCACCGACACGGAACCAAACATCGCGGCACGTTTACCGCTGTCGTTCATGGCCGTATTGAGCAGTTCATACCCGCGCGGGCTGTCCGCGAGGAGAGCCACCACGCTGCGCTGTTCGTTGTAAGGCGACTGGAAGCCCACCACCGCGGCCATCGCCCCCTGAGACGTTACCGTCGTCTGCGCGCTGGCCTGACGATCGTTCACATCCGGCATAATGCTCGGGAACTCGGTCTGTCGCAGCGGCGTATTGACCCAGGACTGAGCCGCTTTCACCAGCAGATCGATACGTTTGTCATCCTTCAGCTTATCCGGAATGGTCCCGATCACCATGATGTCAGCATCTTTGTTCTGAATCTGGCTGCCATCGTCCGTCAGCGTGACGTTAATGGCCGGTAATCCTGTTTGTCCTCCAACGGTCGCCATGGTGTCGAGCAGGGTCGTAACCTGACCTTCGTTTGGCGCTTTTGGCATTACCACAATGGACTCAGAGAGATCGGCCATACGGCTGAACGGGAAGCCCGCGTTAGCAAAGGCGCGCAGGTCCGGCATCGCCAGGAAGTGATAGTACTTCGAGAAGTCGATGGTCGACTCATCGCCAATCACCACGTGGTTCTGCACCGGCTGGAAGGTGATGCAGTTTTCCGCCGAGCCGCCAGGCATCGGGTTCATGTACTGGAAATCAAAGCGCAGCTGGTTTATCGCACCCAGCTTCAGTGCCGGAATAGAAACATCCGTTTTACCGTCCAGCAACCCCTGCAGCACCGGCAGGCGAAGCATCAGGCGGTTCGTATCCTGCGTGCTTTGCAGGCTGAAGGATTGCAGGAACTGGTTGTTCAGGCTGATATCCATACGCGAGCTGTCTTTGGTGGCTGGCGCGGTATAGCGGTAGTTCAGATTGATATCAATGCCGTTGGTACGCAGCAGGTACAGATCCGGCGGCAGATTCAGCGACAGGCTAATCGGCGCTGGCTCAAGCCCCGTCGCCTGCAGCTGTTCTTCATAGGTTTTCAGCTCGCCAAAGGTGACCGCACGGTCGGTACGCACCCAGTTTGGCGCATCATAAGGTTTACGCGCCAGCAGCGGTTTGACCTCATCTATCACGACGCTGTTGCCGCGGAAAAGGACGTTGCCCTGGGCAATGGCTTTTGCTGCCTGCACCAGATCTTTATCATCACGACCAAAGACCACCAGCAGCTTCACGTACGGGTTTTCCGGGTGGCTTATCATCTCAACGGTCGGCGCGTTGACGTCCGGATGATCGCGCAGGAAGGCCGGACGTTTCGCATTGGTGGCAAACACAATGGCATTTCTGTCCGGCAGTTTGTCATACATCGCCGGGAAGCTCTGGCCGCGCCAGCCCGCGCGTGAACCAAACCAGGAGGCCACAATGGTGGCCGCCAGCTGCTCGGTCACGTCCGGGGACGATGCGAACACCATTGGCAGCGTGAGCGGACGGTTATCACGCGGATCGAAGAACGGAACCGGGAAGGCCGAGAGATCGTTTTTCAGCGCCAGCGACTGGTAGGTCATCTGCAGCGAGGAGTTACGCCCGACGTCCATCCACAGCGTGTTGCTGGCCGGGTTTTCGCAGACATCGCGGTAGTGGCCGACAAACTCCAGGCGGATACGGTTAAAGTCGGTGATGAACAGCGGGTTGATCGGCACCTGCGCCTGCGTTTTCTTGCCGAGCTGCTCTTTCGTGACCGGCAGAACGTCCATCAGCTCGTCATTCAGATAGACCTTCAGCTGAGACTGGGTCGGCAGCAGCGACGGCGACGGCGTGTATTCGAGATTCAGCACCGCATTAGAGACGACCTCGTCGCTGCGCATGCCAAATCAATGCCGCCGTTAGGGTTGATGCCGCGCAGCACCATGCTGCCCGGAGGCGGCGCAATTTGCGCGAAGGTCAGCTTCACGTCACGCGACGGCGCATTGTCCGCAACGACGGGCGCATTCGCCCCCCGGACGCCCGGCATCACCTGCCCGATGACCTGGCCGTCTGCCGGCAGGGTGTTCCCCTCCGTTGGCTGGTTCGGCATGATGTTTTCAGTTTGACCCGGTGCCGCGGTGACAACCGGATCGGTTGCTTGCGCGACGACAGGTACGGTTGGCGCAGGCGTTGCCGCTGCGTTACCCGGGGCTGCGTTAGCCATTGTTGCGGGGATCGCATTCATCCCCATTGCCACTGCACATAACCAGGAAAGTTTTGTTTTCATCGCGTTATCATCATTGTTGAGCCATAACCGGGTCCGCCTGCTTCGCCTCATCCCGCTCAGGACGACGAGGAATGAACGACACGACCCAGGAAACCAGCGAAGTAAGTGACCGGAAAATTAATTTCACCGACGACGGGGCAAATTCTGCAAGGTGACGATAGCCACGGAACCCCAGCTTCAGAATATCCAGCAGGCTTTCCAGAGGCTTATCCTCCGGGAAGCTGTCCTGCCAGAGAGCCCACGTATCCGCGCGGGCAAACGTACACTGCACAAAATCGATATGTTGCTTTTTGGTCAACGGCATCAGCTGCAGGCCGACTTCATTGCCCACCACGCGAACGACCTGCGTCGGGAAGACATACTCCTGCTGGCCGCGCTTAAGCAGCAGGTTAACTTTTTGCCCTTCCAGCACCTTTGCCTGGCCGTTGATTTTGATCCCCAGACCGCCGTCAGAGAAGTCGTGCACGGTACAGGAGAAGAGATGGCCATCTTCACGGGCGATCGCCGCTGGCATGCAGATTTCCACGCGATGCGCGCGGCGAACCTGTTTGCTCTCCACCGACACCGCCACCGCGCCGCCGAGGATAATCAGGTTGTAGAAGACCCAGGCCATACTGACGAAGACGGTCAGGATTTCGTTTTCGGGGCCGTAGAAGTAGCGCCAGATACCCGCAATGACGCCCACGATATTCAGCAGCACCAGGAAGATATACGGCCGGGAGATCACCCAGTCGACGTACTCCTCCTCCACCAGCCCGCCCTTCGCGGTGACGTTGAATTTCCCTTTATGCGGGTTAATCAGCGCCACCATCGTCGGCGGCGCGATGTACCAGGCCAGCACCGTTTCGTAGATTTCACTCCAGAAGGAGTGGCGGTATTTACCCTGTATCTTCGAGTTCGTCAGGCTCGCGTGGATCATGTGCGGCAGAACAAACAGCGCAATCATCAGCGCGGGAGCGTAGATGATATAAGCATGAAGAAGCAGGAACGCCAGCGGCGCGGTCAGGAAGATCAGCCGCGGAATGCCGGACAAGAAGTGGAACATGGCATTGACGTAGCAAAGACGCTGCGCCAGCTTGAGTCCTTTCCCGATCAGTGGGTTATCAAGACGGAAGATCTGCACCATGCCGCGCGCCCAGCGAATACGCTGACCAATGTGCGCCGACAGTGACTCGGTTGCCAGACCGGCTGCCTGCGGGATACGCATATAGGCAGAGGTATAGCCACGACGGTGCAGGCGCAGAGAGGTGTGCGCATCTTCAGTGACCGTTTCGACGGCGATACCGCCAATTTCATCCAGCGGCTTACGGCGTATAACGGCGCATGAGCCGCAGAAGAAGGTGGCGTCCCACATGTCATTTCCGTCCTGTACCAGCCCATAGAACAGCGTGCCTTCGTTCGGAGTTTTGCGGAAGCGGCCAAGGTTACGTTCAAACGGGTCCGGCGAGAAGAAGTGGTGCGGCGTCTGCATCATCGCCAGCTCTTTCTCCTTCAGGAACCAGCCCATGGTCATCTGCAGGAACGAGCGCGTCGGCACGTGGTCGCAGTCAAAAATCGAGACAAACTCCCCGGTGGCATACTTCAACGCGTTGTTGATGTTCCCCGCCTTAGCGTGTTCGTGCGTCGGACGGGCGATGTACTCGACGCCAACCTCCTCCGCGAACTGGCGGAACGCCGGGCGGTTGCCGTCATCCAGGATCCAGACTTTGAGCTTGTCTTTCGGCCAGTCGATGCCCAGCGCGGCATAGATGGTGTTCTTCACCACGCTCAGGTCTTCGTTGTAGGTCGGCACGAAGAGATCGACGGTTGGCCACTGGGTGGTGTCCTTTGGCAGCGGAACCGGCTGGCGGTTGAGCGGCCAAATCACCTGGAAATAGCCCAGCACCAGCACAATCCAGGCATAGGTTTCAGCAAACAGCAGCACCAGGCCGCACACCAGACTCACCGGGTCGTCCCAGTTCAGCGTCGAGGTATAACGCCACCAGATGTAGCGGCAGGAGACGGTCAGCGACAACACGATCAGCATCAGCGCCGAGAAGCGGCCCGGAATTCGGCGCACCAGTAGCGCCACGCCCCACAGCAGGATCAGGAAAGTGAACTGCGCCAGAGGGTTGAAAGGCTGCGTAATACAGACCAGCGCCAGAATGAGCGAGAACACGACGATTACGCCGAGGATAAAACGCCGCAGGCCCGGGTGGAGATGCCCGAGCTCTTTATGGTTATCCAGATGGCTGGTCTTATCGCTTACGCTGTCGGGCAGTCTGTCCAGCCACTGATGATAGCGTTCACGTAACTGCTGCACGCGGGAGAAGCTCCGCCAGTGCGGCGTTTTTGTCTCCGCGCGGGAGGAGGTTGCCACCAGCCAGATGGCCTGAATGAGATAGCGCGCCGGATCCAGTGGACGCGGCCGGTCAGGATTAATGTGCGGATATAGCTCGCTGTGCCGGGCACGTATGCGCTGCCAGCGCGGGTGTTCAAGCGGTATAAACATCCAGGCCAGAATCATCCAGAAACAGCCGAGCGCGGCGCTAAATGCCGACGCACCGTGACGGCGAAAATGCCGGTAATGTTCGCTCAAACGCGAACTGACCGGTGGGATGAGTAACCAGCTGGCGAGACGACTCATACAGCACTCCCTGCATGCTCCGCCCTGTTGGCGAAGTTCAGCAGACACCAGTTAGCCAGCGTCAGGATCTCTTCTGCCGCCAGTGAATCGCTGCGGTATTCACCGAGCGGTTGCTTAGACGCAAGGCATTCCGCCATTCCCTCATCACGATGGATGACAATCGGAAGCAGGCGGCGCTGGCTTTGCAGCCAGACCTGATAGAGATCGTCCTGGATCTGGCTGCCAATGCGCAAATCGTTAATCAGGATATGGCCATTTTGAGGCAGTCCCTGCTGGTGCAGGCGGATATGGCAGTTCGCATCGACGTTAACGATCGAGAGGACATGATCGCACTGGGCGATAAGCTGTCGGGTCAGCGTGCCGGCACCGTGCGGCAGATCCAGCAGGATCCACTTGTAGTGCCCCTTTTCCTTCAGGCTCTGCAGCGCCAGCGTGAACTGTGAAAACAGGCGCTGGTACGCGGCTTCATTCTCGCGTTCCGTAGTGGTCAGTTGACCAAACGGCAGCAGGTCAAGAAGGGAGGTATAGCGCATACCTGCATCCTGCCAGTCTTTATCGTCAAGCAGCGCGCGGGCCCAGCCCTCTTCGCGAGTAAAGTCGACGTTAAACGACATACGCAGCAAATTATCGGCGCAGGCGTCAATAACCAGCACCGATTCACCTAAAAGCTGTAATGACCACGCCAGCGCCGCGGTAACAGATGTGGTACCCACACCCCCACGGACACCCTGTAATCCGAGTATGGCCATCAATGGCTCCCTTATTGTTGATGGGCGAATTCAGCTAATAACGGCCAGCGTTTAATAGCCGCAGCCAACTGTTCCCGCTGGGAAATATCGGTGTAATCTATTTCAGGTAAAGAAAAGGCCTGCGTCAGCGCCAGAAAATCGTTTTGGAATGTGTAACCCAGGGTCGAGTCGACTGGGGTTCCGGGTTCGTTATTATCCATTCTTTTTCCATCCCTTTGCGTAAAATCGCCAGTTCAGAAGTAGCGAGGCATCCTGCCCTATGAAATTTCATTTACATGCTAAATCTGATGTTCTTTAATTTCAATGTTAGGTTTATTTCTACGCTTTCGCTAGTAAACTGAGATACAGATAAATTAGACGAAAAGAGGGACACCGTGGACTCCATATTTTCTATTGGCATCCAGTCATTATGGGACGAATTGAGCCACATGCCAGTCGGAGGAGTCTGGTGGATTAATACGGACCGTAATGAAGATGCTATCAGTCTGGTAAACCAGACAATTGCTGCCCAGGATAAGGATTCCCGCGTGGCTGTCATTAGCATGGGCGAAGATCCGAAGAAAATTATCACGCTGGAAAACGATCGCGGCCCTCCAGACGGTGCGATTATTTTCCATGACATCGGAAGCCGATAGTCTATACTTTTTGTCCCGCGACGTTCAGTGCACTATTGATCCGGATCACTATTTAGTGATTCTTAAATGTGCAAATAACGTCCTGCAAAATATCCCTGCTGAAAAACTGCTGCCCTGGCTGGAAAAAATCAATAAATGGGCAAAATTTCAAAATTGCACGCTACTGATAGTCAATCCCGGCAGTAATAATGACAAGTTGTTCTCACTTTTAATGGGTGAATATCGTTCTCTGTTCGGTCTGGCAAGCGTTCGTGACCAGGTGGGCAGCTATCTCTACGATATTGCATTCTGGTGTAATGAAAAAGGCGTGAGCGCCAGACAACAACTTACGCTGAAACATATCGAGGGTAAGTGGCACCTGGCACAGCAGGAAGAAACCGTGGTGCAACCGCGCAGTGATGAAAAACGTATCCTGAGCCATATCGCGGTTTTAGAGGGGGCACCGGCCCTGTCGGAAAACTGGTCGCTGTTTGAATCTAACGAAGACCTTTTCCACGAAGCCCGCATAACCCAGGCGGCGACCCTTATTTTCTCATTGATGCAGAATAACCAGATTGAGACGCTGGCAAGGCAAATCCACACCCTGCGCCGCCAGCGCGGAAGCGCGTTAAAAATCATCGTGCGCGAAAACAATACCAGCCTGCGCGCCACCGATGAGCGCCTGCTTCTTGGCTGCGGGGCAAATATGGTTATTCCGTGGAATGCGCCGCTGTCACGCTGCCTGACGCTGATCGAAAGCGTTCAGGGCCAGCAGTTTAGCCGCCATGTACCGGAAGACATTTCCACACTGCTCTCTATGACGCAGCCGATGAAGCTGCGTGGATATCAAAAATGGGATACCTTCTGCGACGCCGTCGGCAATATGATGAGCAATACGCTTCTTCCTGCAGACGGAAAAGGGGTTATGGTTGCCCTGCGTCCTGTACCGGGTATCCGCGTTGAACAGGCGCTCACCTTGTGTCGCCCCAACCGTACGGGAGATATCATGACCATTGGCGACAATCGCCTGGTACTGTTTTTGTCCTTCTGCCGGGTAAACGATCTCGATACGGCGCTAAACCATATCTTCCCCCTGCCTACCGGGGATATTTTCTCGAACCGTATGATTTGGTTCGAAGATAATACGATCAGCGCGGAGCTGGTACAGATGCGTGCGCTCCAGCCTGAACAATGGGCTAAACCGCTCGCAATTAAGAGCGATGCGAAACCGATCCTCAATGCCAGACATGATGGCCATATCTGGCGCCGGGTTCCGGAGCCCCTTCGCTTATTAACGGACAACGCGGAGAACGCACCATCATGAATATCAGCGATATCATCCAACTGGTTATATTCTGTGCGCTGATTTTTTTCCCGCTTGGCTACTATGCACGCCATTCCATACGTCGTATCCGTGATACGGCCAGAGTGCTGTTTATAAAACCTCGCTATGTAAAACCAGCCGGAACACTGACACGGGCATCACACGTCAAGGCAGACCGAAAACATGACTAATTCTACCTATACCGCTTCGTCACCCTCGCCGCTCTGGCAATACTGGCGCGGCCTTTCCGGCTGGAACTTCTACTTTCTGGTGAAGTTTGGTCTGCTGTGGGCAGGCTATCTGAATTTCCATCCCCTTCTCAACCTGGTGTTTATGGCCTTCCTGCTGATGCCCCTGCCGAACATCAGGCTGCATCGCTTGCGTCACTGGATAGCCATCCCTGTCGGCTTTGCGCTGTTCTGGCATGATACCTGGTTACCGGGGCCGGACAGCATTATGAGCCAGGGGTCGCAGGTGGCAGGCTTTAGCGCCGGCTATGTCCTCGATCTGACCGAGCGGTTTATTAACTGGCAGATGATTGGCGCGGTATTTGTGCTGCTGGTAGCCTGGCTGTTCCTGTCACAGTGGATCCGCATCACGGTGTTTGTCGTCGCGATTATGATCTGGCTGAACGTGCTGACGCTGGCTGGTCCGGGCTTTTCGCTGTGGCCTGCTGGTCAACCGACCACCACGGTGACCACCACAGGGGGAAGCGCAGCAGCAACCGTTACCACGGCCGGCGATACGCCTGTAGTGGGCGATATCCCAACCCAGACCGCACCGCCGACCTCCACAAATCTGAACGCCTGGCTCTCCAGCTTCTACACTGCGGAAGACAAGCGACAGACTAAATTCCCGGACGAGCTGCCGGCGGATGCTCAGCCGTTTGAATTGCTGGTGATCAACATCTGCTCTCTCTCATGGGCCGACGTGGATGCAGCCGGTTTGATGTCCCATCCGCTGTGGTCGCATTTCGACATTCAGTTTAAAGATTTTAACTCTGCCACCTCGTACAGCGGCCCGGCAGCAATCCGCCTGCTGCGTGCAAGCTGCGGTCAGGCATCGCATAAGAATCTGTATCAGCCTGCCGGCAATCAGTGTTATCTGTTTGATAACCTCGCCAAACTGGGCTTTACGCAGCATCTGATGCTGGGACATAACGGCCAGTTCGGTAACTTCCTGAAAGAGGTGCGTGAACAGGGTGGTATGCAGGCACCGTTGATGGATCAAACTGGTCTTCCCGTTACTCTGCTGGGCTTCGACGGCTCGCCGGTTTATGACGATACCGCCGTGCTGCAGCGCTGGCTTCAGACCATCGAGAAAGACAGTAATCCGCGCAGTGCGACCTTCTTTAACACCCTGCCGCTCCACGACGGTAACCATTTCCCGGGCGTGAGCAAAACGGCAGATTATAAAGTGCGTGCGCAGAAGTTCTTCGACGAGCTGGACGCGTTCTTCACGGAGCTGGAAAAATCAGGCCGTAAAGTGATGGTGGTTGTGGTACCTGAGCACGGCGGCGCGCTGAAAGGCGACAGAATGCAGGTGTCGGGTCTGCGTGATATCCCAAGCCCATCCATCACCAACGTGCCTGCTGGCATTAAATTCTTTGGTATGAAAGCACCCCATCAGGGCGCACCGATTGAAATCACCCAGCCGACCAGCTATCTGGCGATCTCTGAACTGGTTGCCCGTGCCGTTGACGGGAAGCTGTTTGTGGAAGATAGCGTGAACTGGGATCAGCTCACCAGCAACCTGCCGCAAACGGCAGAAGTCTCTGAGAACGCCAACGCGGTCGTCATTCAGTATCAGAACAAACCGTACGTTCGCCTGAACGGCGGGGATTGGGTACCGTATCCGCAGTAACTGATTTACCCCTAACCCTCTCCCCATTAGGGAGAGGGGATAGTCAGTGCGTTGTTATTGCGCCGAAATCCACGCCAGCATTTTCAGACTTGCCGAATAGTAGTCGTCTTTAGAGGTAATTTCGGGTTCTCCGGAAGACTGTCCCATCGTTAAATCGCGTACAGCCAACAGCCCGCCTTCCATCATGTAGGGCGCATATTCGTTGGTCATGACGTTAACCCAGGCGGGCGTTTGTTCCCGGGGGAACTGACCAAACCAGGCTTTCCACGGCGCCAGGAGCGGGCTTTGCTTATCAGACCAGGCAAGGTACAGCGGAATACGAATCGCGTCATAGCTCATCCGCGGCGGCCAGCTTTTGGCAGGTTCCAGCTTGCCATCTGATGCCAGCGAGACCCAGTCAGCGGGCAGATCCGCTTTACCCGAGCCCATTTTTCCCAGCAGGCGCTTCCCGTCCTTAATCAAATCGCGCCAGACCGGTAAATGACTGCGTCCGGCGAAGGCCTGCCAGGCCGGAAACACGAAGTAGGAAGGGTTAAGGATCGCTTCACCGTCAAGCTTAAATCCCTGGACGCCGGGCAGCATCACGCGGTAACCCGCATAGCGGATGACGCTATGGGCAACCAGCGCTTTTGTAATGGCATCCGATGCGGCACCGTAGCGTTTTTCGTGCCAGCGGGCATCGGCTTTAAGCAGCGCCCAGGCAATCAGCACATCGCCATCGGCGGCATTGTTTTTGTCAGCGACCGGGTTGGACTCTGCGGGGTTATAGCGCCAGTAAAACAGACCGTTCTCTTTGTTCTTCAGTTCACGGTTTGTCCATTGCCAGAGCTTATCGAACGTGGCCTTATCGTCGTTGGCCACTGCCATCAGCATGGCAAATCCCTGACCTTCCGTATGCGACACGCCGCCATTGCCGGTATCGACAATGCGGCCTTCCGGTTTGAAAAAGCGTGCCTTATAACTCTCCCAGGCCTGACCCGCCTGAGAGAGGGGTGAGAACAACACGCTCATCATGACGGCCAGCGTCGCGCAGACGGTTTTTCGCATCATTCACTCCATCCGGTTATTCGGCACTCCGCAGGGAAATCTCACCGCCCATCCAGGGTTTGATCACGCCATCTTGCTCCAGGAGCAGCGCGCCCTGAGCGTCAATACCGCGGGAAGTGCCGTAGATCTCTTTATCCCCAATCAGCAATTTCACCGGGCGGTTGATGAAGTTATCCAGTTTTTCCCAACGAGACAGGAACGGTGCCAGCCCTTCCTGCTCAAAAAGCGTGAGCGAGCTGCGCAGCTCTTTAATCATACGTACGGCAAGGGTGTTACGATCGATGACGATCCCCGCCTCCTGGAGGTTAGTCCAGGCCTGATTCACCACATCATTCTGGACATTGCGCATCACCATATTGAGGCCCGCGCCAATGACGATTTGCGCCGCATCGCCCGTTTTGCCCGTCAGTTCCACCAGAATGCCGGCAAGTTTACGATCGTTGAGGTACAGATCGTTAGGCCATTTAACACGCACTTGATCCGCCCCCAGATCGTGAAGCACCTCCGCCATAACGATACCGATGACCAGACTCAGGCCAATGGCAGCGGCCGGGCCCTGATCGAGTCGCCAGTACATAGACAGATAGAGGTTGGCACCAAAGGGGGAAAACCACTTGCGGCCACGACGACCGCGACCGGCCTGCTGATACTCAGCAACGCAGGCATCGCCGGATTTCAGCTCAGGCAGACGATCCAGCAGATACTGGTTCGTCGAATCAATCACCGGCAGCACCGCCACATTACCGTGTCCAATCTGGCTGCGGATCGTGTCTTCATTCAATAATTGTATCGGCTCCGGCAGGCTGTACCCTTTTCCGGGAACCGTGAACACATCAACCCCCCAGTCGCGAAGCGTCTGGATATGTTTATTAATGGCGGCGCGGCTCATGCCAAGCTGTTCACCCAGCTGCTCGCCGGAATGAAATTCACCATCCGCCAGGATACCAATCAGGGTTAACGGGACCGTATTGTCCTTCATGCGATAGTCTCCACGGCGTTGACTTCACCTGTGCGACCAATGAAGCGGACTTCTGGCTCCAGCCAGACGTTAAATTTTTCGCCCACACGCTGGCGAACATAATGAGCCAGCTGTACCACATCGTCGCTGGTTGCATCGCGCTGGTTAATCAGCACCAGAGCCTGCTGTCGGTGAACGGCTGCCCCGCCGACTGAAGTGCCTTTTAGCTGGCATTGATCGATAAGCCATCCTGCTGCCAGCTTCACGCTGCCATCCGCCTGAGGGTAATGTGGCGCGGTTGGCCACTCCTCCAGAAAACGTCGGGCATTTTCGCCGCCGATCACCGGGTTTTTGAAGAAGCTTCCTGCATTTCCGTTAACTTTGGGATCGGGAAGCTTGGTCATCCGCATATGGCAAACCGAGTCAAAAACGTCGCGTGCGGTAACGGTAGCCGGATCGAGACGCGTTAAATCCCCGTAGGTCAATACGGGCTGCCAGTTCTTCAACAGACGCAGGCCCACGGCGACAATCACGTAGCGATCCTGATATTCATGCTTGAAGATACTGTCACGATAGCCAAAACGGCACTGTTCTGCCGTTAAACGCTTGGCCGTTCCGGTCGCCAGTTCGATGCAGTCGACATAGCCACAGACGTGCTTCAGTTCGATGCCGTAGGCGCCGATGTTTTGAATGGGTGACGAGCCGGCGCAGCCTGGAATAAGCGCAAGGTTTTCCAGACCCGGAATCTCTTTTTCGAGGGTAAATTGCACCAGGTGATGCCAGTTTTCTCCGGCACCCACGTGCAGATGCCAGCTATCGGCATGCTCTTCCACATCAATTCCCATGATGCGGTTAATAATCACCGTTCCCGCAAAATCCTCGAGAAACAGGACATTACTTCCTTCGCCCAAAATCAGTACGGGTTCGTTATTTTCTGTTGCGCTTTGCCATGCATCCAGCAGCTGCTGTGCAGTATCGGCACGTACAATTTGATTAGCATTGCGTTGAATGCCAAAGGTATTCCAGGGCTTAAGGGAGTGGTTCATAGACGCTATCCTGATGCAAAAACGCAGGTAGTTTACCGTATAAGCAGGGCGTTGGGGGATCTGTTTGTGCAGCGCAGAAACGCAAAAAGGCCATCCTTTCGGATGGCCTCTTCACTTGTTTGATGCCTGGCAGTTCCCTACTCTCACATGGGGAGACCCCACACTACCATCGGCGCTACGGCGTTTCACTTCTGAGTTCGGCATGGGGTCAGGTGGGACCACCGCG
>OKVJ01000488.1_pt1 | contig 15435 bp, 12 predicted proteins | sample 1606921 | NCBI WGS metagenome assembly OKVJ01 (sample SAMN03281016, study PRJEB24777) | human gut metagenome | isolation source: fecal sample PR161 from 1 month old female Malay infant, caesarean...
TCAGCCAGGCGTTCACTGTGTTCCTGCCGGTTCGTTCCGTCGGCGTGATGGGCGATGGCCGTAAATACGACTGGGTGGTTTCCCTGCGTGCGGTGGAAACCATCGACTTCATGACCGCGCACTGGGCACACCTGCCGTACGATTTCCTCGGCCGCGTCTCCAACCGTATCATCAATGAAGTGAACGGTATCTCCCGCGTGGTGTATGACATCAGCGGCAAGCCGCCAGCAACGATTGAGTGGGAATGATTTTACGTCTGGCAACAGCCTGCACGTAAAAGCACTAAAGTACCTCTAAGCCCGTGTAATTGCGGGCTTTTTTGTTTTTGTGTCTGGCACTTTCTGGCAGCTTTTAGCAACGGGAAGCACGGTTTTTTCAATGGAATTTTTGATGGTACTCTCTGGTTTTGAATTCAGGGTTGAAAAAGTACCATGTGATAAATTTCGGTTGAGTTATGGTATTTGTTTTTTATAACTCAATTAAAAACAGATAGTTAAATGACTTTTCTGGATTTTTTACAACATGGTATTTTTTGATAAAGGAAAACAATAAACCATGTTGACTGACACCAGGCTGCGTCACCTTAAGCCGAAGGAGAAACTCTATAAAGTTAATGACCGTGATGGTCTGTATGTTGCGGTCACTCCGGCTGGAACTATTTCATTTCGTTATAACTATTCAATAAACGGAAGACAGGAGACCGTTACTTTTGGCCGCTATGGTGTTGGAGGGATCACGCTTGCAGAAGCGCGTGAACGGCTCAATGAAGCCAAAAAAATGGTTGCCAGTGGAAGATCGCCTGCTAGGGAAAAAGCCAGAGATAAAGCGCGTATCAAAGATGCTGAGACTTTTGGTGCGTGGGCTGAGAAATGGTTACGCGGTTATCAAATGGCTGAATCGACACGTGATATGCGGCGTTCGGTATATCAAAGGGAGTTGAAGTCAAAATTTGCCCAGCAGAAACTTAACGAGATTACACATGAAGACTTACGTGCATTAACCGATAACATTGTCGAGAGAGGGGCACCGGCGACAGCTGTACACGCCAGAGAGATTGTATTGCAGGTCTATCGCTGGGCTATTGAGCGCGGTCAGAAGGTGGAGAATCCAGCTGATCTGGTACGGCCTGCAAGCATAGCGAAATTTGAGCCGCGTGACAGGGCATTGACGCCAGTTGAAATCGGTCTGATGTATCGGTATATGGAACGGGTAGGAACGACGCCATCAATCAGAGCAGCGGTTAAACTTTTGCTGTTAACGATGGTACGTAAAAGCGAGCTTACTAACGCGACCTGGAGCGAGATCAATTTTAGTGAAGCATTATGGACGATACCAAAGGAGAGGATGAAACGACGTAATCCACATTTGGTTTTTCTTCCCCAACAGGCAATGGATATTTTGATTGCTCTTAAAACCTTTGCCGGTAGCTCTGATTTTATCCTTCCTTCGCGCTACGATTCCGATGCACCTATGAGTAGCGCTACTTTAAACCGGGTTTTGACACTGACATATCGTCAGGCACAGAAAGAAGGGGAGTTGTTGCCTAAGTTTGGTCCCCATGACTTACGGCGTACTGCCAGCACCTTGCTACATGAGGCCGGGTATAATACTGACTGGATTGAGAAGTGCCTTGCCCATGAACAAAAGGGGGTACGAGCTGTTTATAACAAGGCTGAATATCGTGAGCAGAGGGCTGAGATGCTACAAGATTGGGCGAATATGATTGATGAATGGGTAAGTAATTGATAATAAATTAAATTGTAATCAATCTTTTTCTGGCGACAGAAGGAAAATTTTAGCCGCTAAAATATGAAGGCATTTATGTCTCTAAATGCCACCTCTATGATTCAGCAAGTAAGATAGCACCTATTGAGCAGAGGGAAGGGCAACTGTAAACGACCCTTTGGCTTAGACTTACTCGCAGGAAAACTAATGCCTTTCATGATCAGAGGCAAGTAAGGTGATGAGCCATTGCATAACCATAGAATTGATCAGCCCTATGTCATTACAGATCAGCTTCTGTGGTTTACTGGTAAGGTAATATCACAGAGATCCATTTTGCATAATCGCTTACAGCTGCGCTATAAATGATAAATCATAACACCATGAGCCATCATCTTAATACCGTTTAATCGCGGAAGATTTTACATAACTGGTTGATGATAATATTAAAATGTATTATGTATTTAGTTTTTCTGCGAGAGATTTTAGCCGCTAAAATTTTGCCAGAAATGGAATTTTATAAGATGAACTCATCACGAATCGTTCCTAAGGCTTTAGAAATAGCTTGATTTGTTAGTACACTACCTGTTAAACCCCCTAATTTTATACCAATTTCGCGATTGGAAAGCCCTTGCTTATGAAGAACCAGTATTCGCTTTTTGTTGTCAGTCAGTCGCGAATCTACCATTCTGCGTGCTAAGTTGCGCAGTTCAGCGACATTAGTTGGATCCAGTGAAGAATCAAAGAGGTAATGATAAAAGTACTCATCAACTAAATTATCTCCAGATTTTGCATTGTAGCGATCTGGATGGGCAATTTGTCTCCGTAGCCTCAAGACTTCTTGCTCAAATTGCTTTGTAGAACGTTTTGCCTGTTTGTAGGTCGCGTTCCAAGAACCATCGTGCAGTTTCGGTCGGTGATTTAGACAGTATGTTTGACTGAAGTCTGGTCTCTTTTTTTTTCCAAATTTCTCATTATCTTCGTTTTCTTCACCTTCAATAACTCCATTCTCTTTCCATGATCTAATAAATGATGAAAATTCAGTCGGGTTTCCACATAAGGCACAAATTCGCGTTTTTCTTTCCATATTTACATAGAGATCGGGGGCTAGCTTTGAATTTTTTGGGCTGTTTCCTTCACAATACATAAAAAATGATTTGAGCATGTCCTGAGTGGATATGAAAAACATGTCTTGCTCTGTATGAGAACTATGGTTAACAAAATTTCTCAGATGAAAGTGAATTTGATCGGCCGTATAAGAAAAGCCTCTGAATTTAACAAGATCGCTATAGTTACAATTTTTTATTGAGGCAGGGCAAAAAGATAAATAATGATTTGGAAGTCGACTTAAATATTCCGATACAGATGGATCAATCAACTCTTTGATCAATTTTATGATGTTGTACCGTTTAGATTTATCAGAATATGAATGCCATTTTTCCCTAAAGATGCGGATGGCATGCACTACCGTTTCATCAGTATGTTCCCAAACAGGGATGTAATACAGCCCTAGTCTTTTTTGCGCATTTTCTTCCGTTTCAAATATTTTCATGTCCAACCTATTTGTCCAATTGATACCTCTAAGATACAAGAAACTTCAGGCAATATCTACTAAACAGTGTTGATAAGGAGATATGGTATGAATTCGTCAATGACTAATAAAATGCTGATTAATCGCAGAACATTACTCAAGATGATTCCTTTGTCTGATCGAACAATCTATAACTTGGAGCAGCGTGGTGAGTTTCCTAAGCGTATTGTTTTGACTAGCCGAAGTGTTGCTTGGGATTTAGCTGAGGTTGAAAACTGGATTGAAGAAAAGCGCAGATCGGCTTTAAAGGCAGCAAGACCCGGTTTTTTTTGGTAAGTGCGAGTCATCATGATGATTAAATATGTAATGGATGCTCCATCTAGGGAACCGACTCGAAACAAAAAAGGGTCAGTGAAAGTTAAGAGAAATACGAGATATATAGATAAACTTTTGGCAATCCAGGAGTGTAGTGCTCTGGAAGCCAATGAAATTGGTTTTATTGCTCGGTTCTTAATTCAAGCAACCCTACCACACAGCAATCCAGGATTGAATGAGTGGTGCCGTAAAAATGGTAATTTAACCATGCATATGATGGCACCATCAGCAGTAGGTTTGCCTTTCGGTTGCTATGCTCGATTGCTATTAGTTTGGGTTAGTTCTCAAGCAGTTAGAAATAAGTCAAAACTGGATAAAGGATTTATTACAGAACAGGAAGCACGTAAGCTTGAATTGGGTCGCTCCCAACGGCGTTTCATGGAAGACTTAGGTCTTCGCTCAACCGGTGGAAAAAATGGTTCTATAAATCCATTTCGAGAACAGATGCGGCGATTATTTAAAACTACGGTCAGTGTTACGTTTGCAGAGTTAAATGAGGACAGTGGATATGTTTGTGAGGATGAAATGGGAGCCAGAGTAGCGGATGTATCCCATATTTTGTGGAGTGCAAAACAACCAGAGAAAGATTTTCTATGGGAGTCTTGGGTTGAGTTGTCACCTAAATTTTTTCAACTGATAACAGATAAACCTGTCCCATTGGATATGAGAGTATTGCGTTTGATTAAGCGCTCTCCGATGGCCTTGGATATATATTGCTGGGCGACGTATCGTGTGAGTTATTTAAAGCGAGGCACAATTATCCCTTGGCTAGGTTTGATGGAGCAAATGGGTTCAAATTATTCCGATGTCAGAGACTTTAGGAGACGGTTTAACGATGGGCTTGAAAAGGTACAGCGGGCATGGCCAGGGCTAGACGCTACACCGACCGACAAAGGACTTCTTATAAAACCAGGTGCTCCTCAAGTACCTCGAAGGAAAAAATACAGAACTGAGGGATATTGAAGCGTGATGAACGTCTATCAACTTAAACTTTACAAGTGTGTATAAGCTTGGGGATGAAGAAAGTTATCCACGCATATTCTGTCACGCTTTAAAGAAAGTATTCTGCGCATGTTCTGTCGAAGTTTACGCATGTTTTGTCTCGGTATACGCATGTTCTGTCACTTGGATGGTTGTAAAATCAATTTATAACAAAGGGTTATAGAACACCCTGTAGTGTTTTCCTGTAGGTTTAACCTATATAAAAATTAACCTGTAGTTAAAGGAAAGATACTGTGGATGAGCTCGATGGGGTCAAATTCATTCCTGATTATCACTATTAGATTTTTTAGTGTAAATTTTATTGGGGTTTGTTTAGCTAAACATTAATTGCTTGTGTTTGTATTGTTGACACATGAGGTAGAGGTTTTTAAGCATATAAAATAATTGGTTAGCTGTGATTAGGAGGCTTTAGAAATTTTAGCCGCTAAAATCCGATAAATTTCCCTATGAGTTAGGTGCGATGAAATCAGTTATGGCTGAGTTTATAACCAGTGAGACGGGGTCGAGATTCATGATATACCGAAGGATTTTACCCGAGTAATCCTGCATTAATACGCCAAGAAAACACATCCTGTACACTGAAATACACATTGATGTGCACAGATATACTACGGCAACTGGAGGGCAGGACATGTAAAGTTAGCTAACCTGTAAACAGGTTATCAAACTTTACTCTCCCCTTATTCGCACCTGGGCTGCTCAACGGGAATCCTGCTCTGCGAGGCTAATCGGCTACCGCCTTTTTGGAGATCGAGATGACAGAGAAACAGACACGGAAAAATTGCACGCCTATCAAGGTGTACTGTCTGCCAGAAGAAAAAATGCTCATCCAAGAAAATGCAGAAACATCTGGATTAAGTGTTGCCTGTTTTGTTCGTAGAGTTGCAATGGGTTATCAGGTTGATTCTATCGCAGATATAAAACAGGTTAATGAACTTAGCCGAGTAAACGCTGATCTTGGACGACTTGGCGGATTACTTAAATTATGGCTCGCAAATGATCCTCGAACAGTTGATTTTTAACCCGCACTGATAAGAACCTTGCTTGCGAAAATAGAATCAACTCGGCAAGAACTAAGGAACATTATGGATAAAATTTTGGATAAATAAATGTGTGGTTTCCTATATACCTGCGTCTGCTAACAGACAGTGTGTTAAATATTACTGAACTGATGAAAAAGAGGTGAGTAAATGAATTTAATGTTCCGAGTGGTTTCATTACAAAGAGGGATTTTAGCCGCTAAAAAAGCGTTACTGGCTTCCTTCGTGGCGTCAATCATGGCATTACCGGCGAAAGCCGGTATCCCTGTCATCGATGGTACTAATGTGGTGCAGACCACAATCAGCGCAGTCAATAACGTTCAGGCTGTGGCAAAACAGATCCAGCAGTACCAGACGCAGCTGCAGCAGTATGAAAACATGCTCAAAAATACAGTCGCACCTGCGGCCTATATCTGGGATCAGGCCAATTCGACCATCAACAAATTGTTGCAGGCGCAGGACACTCTTAATTACTACAAAAATCAAGCCGGGAGTCTTGATTCATATCTGAAACGCTATCAGGACGTGAATTACTACCGCTCATCACCGTGCTTTAACAGTAATGTTGAATGTACTGCGGATGAAATCAACGCACTGCGTAAAGCTGAACAGAACAGCTCTGAGGCACGTAAAAAGGCCAACGACGCTGTGTTTAAGGCTCTCGACGAACAGCAGGAAACACTGCAAAGCGATGCTGATAACCTGGCAGATTTGCAAACTCAGGCAACCGGCGCGCAAGGGCAAATGGAAGCTATTCAGGCCGCTACCCAGCTTGCCAGTGCGCAGACAAACCAGTTACTGCAAATCCGCTCGCTTCTGGTAGCTCAGCAAAACGCTGCAGCAACACTGGCACAGGCTCAGGCTGATAAAGAAGCCCAACAAATAGCTGCTGATGAGAAAGTATTAGCTGGACAGAACACACCAAGCCCGAAGCGAATTTGGTGAGGAACAACTGAATGAAAAATAAAATTATGATGGTTTTTATTCTAATCATTTCAATGATTATATGTTCTTGCGAAAAAACGATAACGTTTGCTCATCGACGCCAGATAATAAAATTGATGCACATAGATCCGATAAGTGTGCATTGCGTAGTAATAACAATCCAAGCCCTAAACGAGAATGGTAATCATGAAAATAGTAAGTAAGCTCACCTTTTTAGGTATCATCCTTTTTTTTCTATAAATGCCTATGCTGGTCAATTAGATAGTAGCGGGCTACTTGATATTTTATTAGATAAGTTTCAACAAGTAGCCAGTACATGGACAACAGTAATTGCTGACTATGCAAATTGGCTCTTCTGGGGGCTGGTATTAATAAGTATGGTTTGGACATTTGGTATGATGGCGATGCAAGGGGAAGGGTTGACAGGCGTACTTGCTGAAATAGTTCGCTTTTTTGCCGTCGTTGGTTTTTTTTATTATCTTTTAATCAACGGCCCATCCATATCGCAATCCATAATTAATTCAATGAGACAACTTGCAGCAAACGCGTTAGGAATAAGTACTGGTATTTCTCCATCAAGCATAGTTGATATGGCGTTTGCGATATTAACAAAGGTCAGTTCAGCCGCATCAATTTGGTCGCCAATGATATCCACCATTATGATAACAGTCGCGATAATCGTTTTGGTAGTGATGTCCCTTATAGCGATAAATATGCTAATCATGTTGGTTTCTGCATGGGTGTTATGCTATGCCGGAGTTATATTACTTGGGTTTGGTGGTTCGAAATGGACCTCTGATATAGCAATTAATTACTTACGAACTGTTTTATCGATTGGCATTCAATTATTCACGATGACATTAATTATTGGGGTTGGACAATCATTTATAGATCAATATTTTTCTCTTATTAAAGATGATGTTCCTGATCTTAATAGTCTTATCGTTTTGCTTCTGGCGTCAATTATCCTGTTAGTATTAACGAATAAGCTACCACTGTTGTTATCAGGTGTTGTAGGAGGGGCTTCTTTACAAGGGATTGGTGGATTTGGGGCGGGTATGATTACCGGCGCAGCCACTACTGCCATCAGCGGTGCTGGAGCAATGGCAATGGGGGCATCAGCTCAAGTCAGCGGTGGAGCCTCTGCATTAAAGGCAGCGTTCGAGTCTGCGCAAGCTGCCATGGCCGAAGAATCTGGTTCAGGCGGTGGAGGCGGTTCCGGTGGCGGATTTGGCGGCGGGGAAGATACCGGTTCCGTAGATACTTCTGGCGGCCAACCCTCAGGCGGTTCCGGTGGTTCGTCTGCTGGGAGCTGTTCAGGTAGCGCCAGAGGAGGAAGTCAGGGGTTTGCTTCATTCTCACGAGCTGGCCGCATGGCAAGCCATATGGGAAGCAGTATGGCTAACGGAACTACTGAATACCAGACAATGAAGCGAAGTAGCGATGCTTCTCGTGTCCAACGGACAATTGGAGGGGAGTTGGCGACTCAGATACGTAAACAAACAGCTACTCGTCGGGATAACCTCGACCATGATGATTTTGCCGGAGATAGCTTATCCGGCAATAATAATTCTTGAATCAAGCGCATCAGTTTACGGGGGAGCGCGAGCTGACGCTTCCACTGAGCGAACTTTACTTCTGCAACTCAAAGGAAAAACTATGTCCAAGACTTCCGATTCACGGTTACGCAATGAGGGCTTTCGTAAAGCAGAGGCTTCCCTGAGACTTGAAGGAAGGGACCCCAGTGGTACGCCACTGTACGAGTCCATTAAGGCACGTATTATTTCAGGTGAGCTGACGTATGAGCAGGGGCGTTCAGAGATTCTTGCATACTACACAAAAGCAGATACCGCCGGGCCAGTGACAGTGGGAGAAATTCTGACAGAAGAATTTTTGAAACCGCTGAACATGTCTAATGATGAACTGGCGGAAGCTATGGGTATTTGCCGACAGGATATTGAAGATATCATCTACGGTCGGCGTCGTCTTAGGGATGATGAGGCTCGCGTTCTTGCTGCTATATTTGGTACTGATGAAGACTTCTGGAGCAATCTTGAGACGTTACAAGATTGTCAGGAATAACGACAAACATAATCAATCCGCTGCTACCTCATATGTCATGATACAGCCGCCCTTCAAGTGTCATGAAAGTTTCAACGTCGGCTCGCAGTTTTTCTCGAAGCTACAATTCTCGCTCTAACAAGTAACAGTGCTTTGTGAAACGCTGAGTAGGAGACTGAATCCGCTACAGAGGCAGGTTTTAATCTGTTAAACTTGCTGCCAAAAATTTCCAAGAAAACCTCGGATATGACATGAGTTCACTGCACACTAGCAGCAGGGCGGTCACATGCCAATGGAGAGCTATACGCAAATGAACGCCGTAGAAATTGAACAAGCTATCACGGATCTTGCGGAGCAACCCTTTGATTCCGCAGAATTTCCTTATGCTTTCCTTGAAGCCTTTGGTAACAAGGCAACAACCATCAAGCGCCTGCGCGCCGGGGCATCGAATAAGTCCGACTTGGGTGGTGTTCTTCAGACAAACAACATCCACATTCTAACCAGTGAAGGGGGCCAGGTGACACAGATGCTGGCCGCACTCAAGACCAGCCCAGCAACAGGCAAGGCCAAGGCGAAGTTCATCCTTGCCACGGACGGCAAATACTTTGAAGCCGAAGATCTTAACAGTGGTCAGACTGTGGCTTGCGCCTTTAAAGACTTTCCCGATCACTTCGGCTTCTTTTTGCCACTGGCAGGAATCAGCACTGTTCGGCAGATCAGCGAAGACGCCTTTGACATCCGGGCTACCAGCCGCCTGAACCGCCTGTACGTTGAACTGCTGAAAGACAACCCTGAATGGGGTACTGCGGAGCGTCGTCATGACATGAATAAGTTCATGGCGCGTCTAATATTCTGTTTTTTCGCCGAAGACACTGAGATATTTATAGGCAAGGGGCGTTTTACTGACACCATTGCACAGATGAGTGAGCGCGATGCTTCTAATATACATGAGGTCATCGCCACGTTGTTTCGTGCTATGAACACCCCAAGAGATGAGCGTACTGCAGTCGGTATTCCACGTTGGGCGACCGAGTTTCCTTACGTTAATGGTGCTTTGTTCTCAGGGAGTGTCGAGGTGCCGCACTTTAGCCGCATCGCGCGCTCCTACCTGCTACACGTTGGTAATTTGGATTGGACCAGAATCAACCCGGACATATTCGGCTCGATGATTCAGGCCATTACCGAAGACGAAGAACGTGGTGAGTTGGGCATGCATTACACTAGTGTCCCCAATATACTCAAGGTGCTTAACCCACTATTCCTCGACGAACTGCGGGCGAAACTGGATGAAGCCGGTGACAATCCGCGCATGCTGCTCAACCTGCGCAAGCGCATGGCGCGAATCCGCGTATTTGACCCAGCATGTGGATCTGGGAACTTCTTGGTCATTGCGTACAAAGAAATGCGCGCCATCGAGGCCGAGATCAATCGACGACGTGGCGAGGTGGATAATGCTTCTGCCATCCCTCTTACCAACTTTCGCGGGATCGAAATAAGAGACTTCCCAGCGGAAATTGCCCGTCTAGCGTTGGTTATCGCAGAATATCAGTGTGACGTGCTGTATCGGGGGCTGAAATTGGCATTAGCCGAGTTCCTACCCTTGCGCAACGAGAACTGGATCACCTGCGGCAATGCTCTGCGGATTGACTGGTTGAGTGTTTGCCCTGCTACAGGTACTAACGTGAAGTGGCAGGAAGATGACCTCTTTGATACGCCACTCAAACAAGCTGAGATCAACTTTCAGAACGAAGGCGGAGAAACATACATTTGTGGAAACCCGCCATATAAAGGTAGTAAATGGCAAAGCAACGAGCAGAAAGCTGATTTGGCAAATGCTTGGCGCAAGCACCCTAAGTTAGCGAAGACGACTGACTTTGTTACTGGCTGGTTTGCATGCTTTTTCGATTATGCAGATAAGGTGCCGGAAGCAATCGCTGCGTTCGTAACAACTAACAGCGTTTGCCAGGGGCAGCAGGCAAGCGAAGTATGGCCTGTCGCTTTTGAGCGTGGGTGTGAGCTTCGTTTTGCTCACACTTCGTTTAAGTGGGCCAATCTGGCTGCCCATAATGCGGGAGTGTCCGTAGTAATCATTGGCCTAGGGAAAAAAAACAATCAGCCTAAATTGTTGTACCAAGACGATTTGTTAAAGCAATGCACTGCCATTGGTCCCTATCTCGTTCCAGAGAGCTTAGCCTATGTTCAAAAAGCCAATGCTCCGATTGGCGAACAATCTGTCATGTTTTTTGGAAACATGCCGCGTGATGGCGGTCACTTGTTAATGGATGCTGCTGTGGCGAGAAAGATCATAGGCACCGATACAGTTGCGCGTCGTTTCATCAAACGCTTTGTCGGCTCGGAAGAATTGATTAATGGCAAACTACGCTACTGCTTATGGATTGAGGATGATGAAACTAATGTCGTAAAAGACAGCGAGTTCATCGCGCAACGTTTAAGAATGGTGGCGGAAAACCGCAGTAATTCTTCAGCTGAATCCACCCGTAGTTTCGCAAAGAAGCCATATCGGTTTGTACAAATTGCTGGAACCGCTAATGAAACTGCAATTGTTGTTCCTAAAGTATCTTCCGAATCTCGCGAGTATTTGCCTGTGGGTTTGGTGGCGGCGGACACCATTGTTAGTGACCTAGCATTTGCCCTCTATGACGCTCCACTCTGGAACCTTGCACTCATCGCTTCTCGTCTGCACTTAGTTTGGATCGCTACTGTCTGTGGGAAGTTGGAGACACGATACCGCTATTCCAACACCCTCGGCTGGAATACTTTCCCGCTCCCAACACTCACCGAGAAAAATAAGGCTGACCTCACGCGCTGCGCAGAGGATATTCTTCTGACTAGGGAGCATCACTTCCCAGCAACAATTGCAGACCTTTATGACCCCGAGAAGATGCCAGACGATCTGCGTATTGTGCACGAGCGTAACGACGAAGTTCTTGAACGTATTTACATTGGTCGCCGGTTTAAGAATGACACCGAGCGGCTTGAGAAGCTGTTCGACCTCTACACTAGGATGGTCGCTTCGTCCGTACCGGTCAAAGGCAAGAAGCATAGAGCAGGAGCCAATAAATGAGCGTCAAGATCAAGTCAGTGCCGTCTGTTTCCGTTACATACTCACGAAGCGGAGCATCGACCAAGGCTAATGCCCTTGGGATGCGGCCTATGCAAGAAAGGACATATGAGAAGCGCGGAGAACAATATCTTCTCATCAAGTCGCCGCCCGCCTCTGGTAAGAGTCGTGCTCTGATGTTCATTGCACTCGACAAACTCGAAAACCAGGGGATCAAACAGGCCATTATCGTCGTGCCAGAGAAATCCATTGGCGCGAGCTTCAACGATGAACCGCTATCGCAGTTTGGATTCTGGGCTGATTGGCATGTCGAACCTAAGTGGAACCTGTGCAACGCGCCCGGTAACGACAACGGTGGCAAGGTAAGATCTTTTGGCTCTTTTCTTGAAAGTAGCGACAAGGTGCTTGTTTGCACACACGCAACCTTTCGCTTCGCGGTTGATGCCTACGGCGTAGAAGCGTTTGACGATCGCCTGATCGCCGTCGATGAATTCCACCATGTGTCAGCTAACCCGGATAACAAGCTTGGTCAGCATTTGGGACAGTTCATCGCTCGTGACAAGACTCATATTGTTGCCATGACCGGCTCCTACTTCCGGGGCGATGCGGAGGCTGTGTTGGCTCCTCAGGATGAGTCAAGGTTCGATACCGTCACTTACACCTACTATGAACAACTCAACGGTTACGAATACCTCAAGCAGCTTGATATCGGCTACTTCTTTTATAGTCAATCATACATTGATGACATCCTCAATGTCCTCGATCCTGACAAGAAAACTATTATCCATATTCCTAACGTCAATTCGCGCGAGAGTACGAAGGATAAAATTAAGGAAGTGGAGCACATTCTCAGCGAGCTTGGCGATTGGGAAGGTGCGGATCCTACGACTGGTTTTCAGCTAGTCAAATGTCTCGATGGCCGCGTGTTGCGTATTGCTGACCTGGTGGATCCAACCAGTCAAGGAACGATTCAGGAAAGCCTCCGAGCTCCAGAAATGAAGACAGACCGTGACTATGTGGACATAATTATTGCACTTGGAATGGCGAAGGAAGGTTTCGACTGGATCTGGTGCGAACATGCGCTGACAGTTGGATATCGTGCCAGTTTGACTGAGATCGTGCAGATCATCGGTCGCGCCACTCGCGACGCGCCGGGTAAAGCCCGCGCGAGATTTACTAACCTGATCGCCGAGCCGGACGCTTTAGAAGGTGCGGTCACCGAGGCAGTCAATGATACCTTGAAAGCCATCGCGGCAAGCCTGCTGATGGAGCAGGTACTGGCTCCGCGCTTCGAGTTCAAGCCCAAGAATCCAGAAAGCGCTCCGACCCCAGGTTTTGATTATGGTGATGGAGGGTATGACCCGGATAACTGCAATTTTGGTGTTAATGAGCAGACAGGGACGTATCAAATCGAGATTAAAGGACTTGCCGAGCCCAGGAGTAAAGAGGCGGCGCGCATCTGCCAAGAAGATTTAAATGAAGTGATCGCGGCCTTTGTGCAGGATAAGCCCGCCATCGAACGAGGCCTGTTCGATGAAGAGCTCATTCCCGAAGAATTAACACAGGTTCGTATGGGGAAGATCATCAAAGAAAAGTATCCTGAACTTGATGCTGAAGATCAGGAGGCTGTACGTCAGCATGCTATCGCCGCCCTTAACCTCACGCAGCAGGCCAAACGTCTTGCCACCGACGAGAACGATGGGACGCTCAATACTGCTCTTATTGACGGGGTGCGTCGCTTTGCGATGGATGTGCGCGATTTAGACATAGACCTTATCGACCGCATCAATCCCTTTGGTGAAGCCTACGCTATCCTTGCTAAGACGATGAGTGAAGATAGTTTGAAGCAGGTCGCGGCGGCCATCTCGGCCAAGCGTACCTCAATCACGCCTGAAGATGCCAAGGTGATCGCCAAGCGTGCCGCTGAATTCAAACGTGAACGTGGGCGCCTCCCATCGTTAACTTCGCCGGATGCCTGGGAAAAGCACCTTGCCGAAGGCGCAGCTGCGTTTATGCGTTTTAGGGCGGAGGGACGTTATGAATAATTCTGATTTAGACGATTTGGCAGCAGAACTTGCCGAGTTTGCACCACCTGAGAAGAAAAAAGGACGTTCAGTCAGCGAGGAACGCATCATAGCCGGTTTTGAAGAAATCCAGCGTTTTACTGAGCAACATGGGCGTGTCCCGCAACACGGCGAAGATCGTGATATCTTCGAGCGTCTCTATGCAGTGCGGCTCGACCATCTACGAAGTATCCCAGACTGCCGTGCCTTGTTAGAGCCGCTGGATAATCAGGACTTATTGGCTGGAGGGGGCGAGGTAGCGGAGTCAGTGGACGAAATTATCGATATCGATAATTTGGCTGCCGAACTGGCTGATGTTACCAGCGAGGACGATATTACAGTCTTGCGTCATGTTCGTGCTAGCGCCGAAAAGCGTGCTGTACAAGGGATCGCGGATCGCAAGCCGTGCGAGGATTTTGATGCGTTCAAACTGCTATTTGAGCAGGTACGCAGTGATCTAAGTTCAGGGTTAAGAGTGACCCGACCTTTTGGGCAGTATGCAACGATTGAAGTGGGCCATTGGTTTATCCTGGATGGCCAAACGGCTTATGTGGCAGAGGAAGGTGAAGAGTTCGATTCTCCACAGGGGAAGAAAGATGCTCGGCTGCGTGTCATTTATTCGAATGGTACAGAAAGCAACCTACTTCGGCTGTCATTGGTTCGTGCTTTGTATAAAGACGAAACAGCACGTCGAATTACCGATCCAGATATGGGGCCTTTATTCAGCGATGCTCTAGAAGAGAGCGATCTAGAAAGTGGCACCATTTATGTATTGCGTTCGCTATCTGATAACCCTTATGTGGCCGAACATCGTGATGTCATTCACAAGATTGGTGTGACTGGCGGCAAGGTAGAGACTCGTATTGCTAATGCTGAACACGATTCCACCTATCTGTTGGCGAAGGTAGAGGTAGTCGCTTCATACAAACTCGCAGGTATCAACCGCACCCGGATGGAAAACCTGTTTCACAGGTTGTTCGCACCCGCTCGGCTTAACATCACCATTAACGACCGTTTCGGTCGCCCAGTGCAGCCCGAAGAATGGTTTCTCGTTCCGTTATTCGTCATTGATGAGGCTGTTGCACGTATCAAGGATGGTAGCATTATCGAGTATGTCTATGACCCCATGTCTGCAAAGCTGGTGAAGGCATAGGTATAAATGACTGTGGTCGTAGGCTAGGCGTTGCCGGGAAAAGAGAGGCATGACGACTCGAACCGAGTCGCTTTTCATCACCTAGGAGGTTACGGCCGAAATGATCGGCGGGTGGCTAAGAGCTGGAGCCTCTGTGCATTGCATGAACGGGGTGCCTGCATCATGTGGTAGTGGGTATGAGTAATGCCTGTCACGATCGGCCGAGGTGCGCGAGTGTTGGTAAATCATACATTTTTCAGTTGGATCAACTGAAAATGGTATTATGCGTGGTATTGCTATGGCTTTCTTATTCAATTCTATGTAATTAAAGGAATTTTTTTTATCATTGATAATCGAGTGGGAATAATCCCCGGCGTTAGCTGAATGAAACGAAACCCTCTGTGTTTACAGAGGGTTTTTTTATAGCTGCTACATTAAGGTCTCCCACCTGACGGCAAGCGCTAATCGCGCATATATTGATG
>OKVJ01000496.1_pt1 | contig 15300 bp, 10 predicted proteins | sample 1606921 | NCBI WGS metagenome assembly OKVJ01 (sample SAMN03281016, study PRJEB24777) | human gut metagenome | isolation source: fecal sample PR161 from 1 month old female Malay infant, caesarean...
CCACATAAGCGTCCCCACTGATGAGAACGAAATCTAATTCAGCCCAACCACGTTCCTTCATATCCGAAGGTTCTGTTACTAAAAATCTATCCATTGATTGTGTAAATGCCTTTCTATCATGCCTAATCAGATACTAGAACAGGAATAACCATAGTAAAAATAATGCCATGCAAACTAAAATAATCCCTAAAATAATGCGTTCTTGTACAATAGAGCGTTGACGTTTTCGTTGACGCGTTTCTAAGGACATACGCTTTTTAGATGTTTGATATTCAACAAACTCACTTTGTACCAAATTAGGAGTTGCTTGAGCCTTCCGTCTTGTAACAGAACGTAAAGAAAAGGTATCTATGTCTCCTACTTGGCCCTGATATACTTTCACCAAGCGATCCCCATCAAGATCTAAGTAGTTACCATAGTTTCGAATAAAACCTTTTACGTAGACTTGACCAGGAATGATATCATAGTTACCATCTTCGATAGCCTCTAAATAGGTTGTTTTAATGTGCAGCACTTGCTCCACATCTTTAAAGGTTAGATTACGTCTTACCCGTTCACGTCGTAATTCTTCGCCTAATTCAGCCATTTTCGTTCCTTTCTAAATCTACGTAATATTCATATAGTAATTAGCTAATTATTGCTCATCATTAGAATCGGAGAAATATCTAGCCTTAGCTTGTTCAGGGCTCATTAAAATTTCTCGAGCCTTACTGCCCATGCTAGGGCCAACGATTTTAAGGTCTTCCATTGTATCTACAAGACGTGCCGCACGGGTGTAACCTATACGGAAACGACGTTGCAACATCGATACGGAAGCTTGACCAGATTCCATAACGAGATTGACAGCTCGCTCTAATAATTCATCGCGGTAAACATCATTATTATCAGAAGATTCTTTTTCAGCTTCCTTTTCCACTTCTTGAGTTACCGTATTATCATATTCTGGTTCTCGTTGAGCTTTCACAAACTCTACAAGTTTTTCTACCTCATCATCAGAAATGAAGGCCCCTTGTACACGAATAGGTTTATTAGCACCAATCGGAGCAAATAACATATCCCCTTTACCCAATAGTTTCTCTGCTCCTGCCATATCAAGAATGGTACGAGAGTCAATTTGAGAGCCTACAGCAAAGGAAATACGACTTGGCACATTGGCCTTGATAGAACCGGTAATAACGTTAACAGATGGCCGCTGCGTAGCAAGAACCATGTGAATACCTGCAGCACGAGCCATTTGTGCTAAACGACTAATAGATTCTTCAATATCATCAGGAGCCGTCATCATAAGATCAGCTAACTCGTCGATAATCAACACGATTAGCGGCATAGCAGCCTTAGGATGCGCTTCATTATAGCTCTTGATATCACGTTTACCAGATGCAGCAAACGCCTTATAACGAGCCTCCATTTCACGAACGGCCCAACGCAATACAGCTGCTGCTTTTTTCATATCCGTTACAACTGGAGCCATCAAGTGCGGGATCCCATTGTAAATAGACAATTCAACCATCTTAGGGTCGATTAATAATAACTTAACCTCTTCCGGTTTGCGGCTAAAGAGAATACTAGAAATTAATGTATTTACACATACGGATTTACCAGAGCCAGTTGTACCAGCTACGAGCAAGTGAGGCATCTTCGCAAGGTCTGTAATAACAGGCTTTCCTGCAATATCCTTACCAAGGCCGACAGGAATACCTCCACGAGCATCTTTAAAGTCACTGCAATCAAGTACATCGCGTAAATGAACGGCTTCTGTCGTTTTATTAGGGACCTCAATACCGATGGCAGATTTCCCTGGAATCGGAGCCTCCATACGAATATGTTGTGCTGCCAAATTGAGGGCAATATCATCTGTTAAATTAACGATACGACTCACTTTCACGCCTGGTGCAGGTTCAATTTCATAACGTGTAACAGTTGGGCCTTGTGTAGCATTAACAACCTTTGCAGTAATACCAAAGTCACTCAATACATGTTCAAGCATCATCGCATTTTGTGCTACTTCTTCACCATTGTTTTGACTCCCCTTCCCTTTCGCCAAAATATCTAGGCTTGGGAAATGGTAAGGTCTATCATAGGACCGATGAATCTGTCCATCTTTAGATACAGCTACTTGCGCCGTATCTTCTGTAGTACTAATAATGGACGGTACTTGTAACCCCATACCTGCCATACCAGCTCCAGCACTTACAGAACTTGCCGCTGCACCCGTTTCTGGCACAGCGGAGGCAATAGCACCGTGATTCGTTTCCAATGGTCCTATTGTTGTATTTTGATAAGAGAATTCTGGTTCTTCATCATCAGAGTTTTCTACAGTTCCACCCTCATCTGAATACTCTTCATCTGGTGTATATGAATAGTCCTCATCTGGAACATATACATAATCATCACTCGTAGATCTATGCGTATCAGAGAATTGTTCAAAATTATCAGCTTCATAAGACTTAGCATCACCAGATGCTTCAGATATATTAGCCAATTGCTCAGCCGCACGATTACGTGCTTCTATCTCAGCCAATTCCTTCCAAGATGTAGGAGTTCTTTGTGACTCCATAGTAGTAACTGTATCTTCAATAGGATCAACATCTACAGCTGTGGTAGAGTCAAAAAGGTCTCTTCCAGTAGCAATGCCTTGTTTTTCTAGGGCATCTAATGCTTGATCTGCCGCATCAGCAAAGCGTGTATCTTTTTCCCTGTTATAAGCTTTACGCTGTTCTGCCGCTTCTTTACGTTGTTCATTCCAATCTTCAAAGACTTCTTTTGCAACAGCAACCTTCTCGGCAGCTACCTCTTTTGCAACATCAAGGCCAACCTGTGTTTTGTCCGCGGCCTTCTGTAATCCACTGCGCAAAGACAAACGTGTCACCAGTAATCCAAAAGCTATGAGTAAGAATACATCAAGAATAATAGCCCCTAGGTTACCTAATAGTGTACGAAGGAATGTAGCAATTGCACCACCTACGAAACCACCTTGATTAGCTAGTTGTGTAGTAATGAGTTCCTGCCCCTCAGGAACGCGCCACAAGGGAACAAGAGCTAACAAAAATAGGAAAAACAAGGTCATTACAACCCCTCGTTTTGTAATGGAAATAAATGTATCCTTATATAATAATCTCCAACCTAACCAGAAAACACATAAACAAGGAATAATCCCCCCTAAGCCAAAGCCATAACGGAATATACCTGTTAAAATCTGTCCTACAAGGCCGAGTTCAAAGCCAAAAAAGCCCAGAAAGGAAATCACAGCAAAGGCAATGACAATAAGGCCTTTCACTTCGCTGCGCAAAGAAAAACTTTGAGACTTTGATTGCTGTTTTGTACTTGTTCGCTTACGGCGTGTGTTGCGTCTTTTGGTGGAAGTATTTTCTTCTGCCATAAATCTATACAAACCCCTTACTTATATAACATTACAGTAAATTAACTTATCATTATATTATAGCATATATCGTAATATTAAGTTAATTTTTACAACGTTTCTCCCAGTCGTGAAGTAACTGTTCCTCAGTCCCTCTCTTTATGCCCTTATAGTAGGTTGCATCAACTAGAGGCGTTGGTAAATACTGCTGTTTTACATATCCATTAGGATAATTATGAGCATACTTATAAGCTTTCCCATGACCTAATTTACTAGCCCCGCTATAGTGACTATCTTTCAAATGATCAGGTACTTGTCCACAATCCTTATGTCGCACATCAGATATCGCGGCATCAATAGCTACATAAGCAGAATTACTTTTAGGTGCGAGAGCAACATAGCACGCAGCCTCAGATAATATAATACGCGCCTCAGGAAAACCTACCATATGAGCTGCTTGAGCCGCTGCGTTGGCAAGTATAAGAGCTTGTGGGTCCGCAAGTCCTACATCCTCTGCTGCACAAATAACAATACGACGAGCAATGAAATTAGGATCCTCTCCAGCTTCAATCATGCGTGCTAAATAATGTACCGTTGCCTGCACGTCAGAACCACGCATACTTTTTATAAAGGCTGAGATTGTATCGTAATGACTGTCTCCTTTTTTATCATATGTATATATACGACGACCTACGACCTTTTCAAGAACCTCAATAGTAATCGTCCCCTCATCAGGAACCATAGCTGCAGCTTGTTCAAGAATATTAAGGGCCATGCGGCCATCACCATTGACGAAAATTCCCACATCTTCCAGAACTTCATCCGTTACCTGTAGATGGCGTTTGCCTAATCCCACTTCTTCATCGGTAATGGCGCGACGTAAAATTTGACCAATAGCCTTTGGTGTAAGTGCTTCTAATGTAATAAGACGCAAACGAGATAATAGCGGTCTATTAACCTCAAAGAATGGATTTTCTGTAGTAGCACCAATAAGGATAATAGTGCCATCCTCTACACAAGGTAACAACACATCTTGTTGGCTTTTATTAAAACGATGAATTTCATCGAGGAATAGAATTGTGCGTTGCTGTAAAGAACGAACTCGTTTGCGCGCTTCTTCAATGATGGTGCGCAACTCACCAATACCGGCGTTAGTAGCATTCAGATTTACAAAATGGCTATTACTCACCTTAGCTATAATGCCAGCTAATGTAGTCTTACCCGTTCCACAAGGCCCATAAAAAAGCATAGATGGTATTGTATCCTTCTCTACCATAGCTCTCAAGAAAGTCCCCTTACCTACGGCCTTCTCTTGACCATATAAATGATCTAGTTTAGTAGGACGCATTCGTACAGGAAGCGGCTCGTATGTATTTGTAGGTGTCATATCAAATAAACTATCCATTCTATCACCTCAATTCGCACTCAGTTTAACTGTCGTATTTTAATATCTATAACTATTCAATCAAAAAACAATTACTATCCCGTCATAAAAGCCTAATAACACCAGTAACTCGGTAACACTGATAATATTGGCAAGACATTTATAACATTTATGACATTTAGGACTCTTAAGATTTTAAAAAGTTTAAATTCTTACCAAAGATATATTTATAGTATATGATATTTCAGTCTATTTTTACACGCAAAAAAGCCCCACCATGCCGTAATGTACCGCGTTTTGATCCTGCAAGGGCAGGTGGGTGTCCTCCTCATCCTGCAGTTGTCCCGTAAGGGCGTAACGTTCAGACGAGAGTTCAGACTCCCAAAGTAAATGTGTTGGCTCAAAACTGCGATATCACACGCACATGGCAGGGATATCTTATACTTAAATAGTATCAGAAAGATTAGCAATTAACAAGTCTTGACATTTCGATTTTAATCAATTCTTGCCTATGTTTTTACACTAAAGATTGCTCTTGTTCTTCTTCTATATCTGGTTTAATATGCAACTCTTTTAATTGCTTTGGTTCTACTTCAGATGGAGCTTGGCTCATGATATCAGAAGCAGATTGAGTTTTAGGGAATGCGATTACGTCGCGGATAGATTGACGTTTTGCCATCAACATAACAAGACGATCAAGACCAAATGCACAACCTGCATGAGGAGGTGCACCATATTGGAATGCATCAAGCATGAAGCCGAATTTAGATCTTGCTTCTTCAATGGACAAGCCAATTGCTTTGAATACTTTTTCTTGTACGTCAGCTTGGTAGATACGCAAGGAACCGCCACCGATTTCTACACCGTTCAATACCATATCGTAAGCAATCGCTTTTACGCTGCCAGGATCAGATTCCAATTTATCAAGATCCGCATGGCGTGGCATTGTGAACGGATGGTGCATTGCAACATAACGTTTTTCATCTTCGTTATATTCGAACATAGGGAAATCAGTTACCCATGTGAATGCCAATTTATCTTGGTCAATCATGTTCATACGACGTGCCATTTCAAGGCGTAGTTCACCTAATGCACGTGCCACAGTTGCAGGTTTATCAGCAATCATCAATACGAGGTCGCCACCTTTAGCACCCATTTTTTCACCGATATTGCGAATTGTATCTTCACCTAAGAACTTCATGATTTGAGACTTGATAGAACCATCTTCGTTGAAGCAAGCCCATGCAAGGCCTTTGGCGCCGTAACGATTTACATATTCAACAAGGTCGTCAAGTTCACGGCGAGGAATGCCAGCGTCACCAGGTACAACGATACCTTTAACTACACCACCATTGTCGATAACAGAACGGAATACTTTGAATTCTGTATCTTTTACAAGATCAGTGACATCAGTAAAGGCCATATCAAAACGAAGATCCGGCTTATCAGAGCCGTATTTATCCATTGCTTCGTCCCATGTAATACGAGGCATAGGCAAAGAAATTTCTTTACCTAATGCAGTTTTAAATACATGAGCAATCATCTCTTCAAGCAATGCATAAATATCTTCTTCATCAACGAAGGACATTTCTAAGTCGAGCTGAGTGAACTCAGGTTGACGGTCTGCGCGCAAATCTTCATCGCGGAAGCAACGAACGATTTGGAAATATTTTTCGTAACCAGCAACCATCAAGATTTGTTTGAAAATTTGTGGAGATTGTGGCAACGCATAGAATGTACCAGCATTTACACGGGACGGCACTAGATAGTCACGAGCGCCTTCTGGTGTAGATTTAGTAAGCATTGGAGTTTCAATTTCCAAAAAATCGCGGCTATCGAAGAAATCGCGCATTGCTTTCGTTACTTTGTGACGCAAAATCAAGTTGCGTTGCATTTCTGGACGACGTAAGTCAAGGTAACGATATTTCAAGCGAATATTTTCATCTACATCGATATCATCTTGGATATAGAAAGGAGGAGTTTTAGCAGAGTTCAATACGCGCAACTCTTCACAGAACATTTCGTATGCACCTGTAGGAAGATTTGGATTAATAGCAGCCTCATCACGCTTTGTAATCTTACCACGTACACAAAGCACATATTCATTACGAACATCCTCTGCTTTGTGGAACGATTCTACGTTATGATCTGGGGATGCCACTACTTGTACTACACCAGAACGATCGCGTAAATCCAAGAAAATCAAACCACCATGGTCACGACGGCGTTCAACCCATCCACATAATACGACCTCTTTACCTACCTCTTGTTCAGAGATGGTGCCACAACCGTGCGTACGGTGTAAGCCTTGCATTGTTTCCATTCTAATTGTCATCCTTTCACCAAAGAAGTTATACGTTCAGCCACTGTATCAAGAGATACAGTCTCTTGTTCACTAGTATCCATGAATCGAATTATGGCTTCTTTACGAGCCAATTCATCATCACCCAATATAATAACATATTTCGCATTAATTTTGTTAGCGTATTTTAATTGTGCCTTCATACTCTTGCCCTGCCCGTCCATTTCAACGGTAATATATTCATCATGTAAGGCTTGGCAAATTTTGAAAGCCTCTACCTTAGCCGCATCACCAAGAGCGACTACGAATACAGATGGTTCTACAGTTGGCTCAGGCAATAAGTTTTGTTTTTCAAGAGCTAATAGTAAACGCTCCATGCCCATAGCAAAACCGATAGCTGGAGTATGAGGTCCATCGAGCTCTTCTACGAGACCATCGTAACGACCACCACCAGCTACAGCACTTTGAGCACCTAAAGGAGTATATTGTACCTCAAAGGCTGTCTTTGTATAGTAATCAAGGCCACGTACGAGACGAGGATTTAAAGTATATTGCACATTAGCTGCAGTTAAATAGGTTTTCAATTCTTCAAAATGATCATGACACTCTTCACATAAATGTTCGTGAATTTCAGGAGCACCTACGGACAAGGATTTGCATGTTTCATTTTTGCAGTCCAAGATACGCAAAGGATTTTTGTACAAACGCTCTTGGCAATCGCTACATAATTGTTCCTTTTTAGGTTCAAAGAAAGCGATTAATTTTTCTCGGTATACAGGACGACATGTTGGGCAACCTACGGAGTTTACTTCTACATTGAGGTCTTTAAGGCCAAAGTCTTTTAATAACTGTACAACCATACAGATAACTTCACTATCTACCACTGGAGATTGCGAACCTAGTACCTCTGCACCAAACTGGTGGAATTGACGATAACGACCCGCTTGCGGTTTATCATGACGGAACATAGGGCCCATGTAATACCATTTTGTGAGACCTTCTTTACCATATACTTTATTTTCTAAGTATGCGCGCACAGCAGACGCCGTATTTTCAGGGCGTAAGGTAAAGCTAGAACCACCGTCATCACCAGTGGTAAAGGTGTAAGAATAATTTAGTTTCTTCAAAGGCAGGTGTGCGAATTTCATTGAACCCATATACTTTACAAATTTCGCGCATACGTTGTTCAATATAATGCCAATGTATCATCTGTTCTGGCAAAAAGTCTTGTGTACCTCTTGGTTTTCTTATAGCCATTACACAACCTCCCAAAATCTTTCACAAATTCTATGTCGTTTCTCTAAAAGTGCATCTATCGTTTCGTGATAAACATCTACGTCTTTTGGCATATGCTGTTTAAGTTGACGATATTCAGGGGCGCGCATCCACTTGGATGAACTGCCAGGCCCCATAGATAGAATACTCTGCCGTTCTTCCATAATCTGGATATTATATTCACACGCTTTGCCAGGCAAGGTATAGCCAATATTCTCTAACTGCCCTCTCATATATTGTTGGCGATATAAATAATATGGCACATAACCAGCCGCTTCAAGACGCTCTTTACCATATTGTACCATTTCCGCCACAAGATGTTCTTCAGGAATATCATCTTCCATATGTAAATCGTACAACGGGCTACCACGTTTTAATGCTAACGTATGAATTGTAACATTTTCCGGCAGATTTTGACATACATAATCCATATTCTCTATCATGTTTAACATCGTTTGATTAGGCAAGCCTGCAATAAAATCCATATTTACGGCTAATGATGTATTGTTTTTTACATATTGTAAAAGTTCATCAATATCCCGTACACTATGGCCGCGTCCAATACGACGCAAAATATCATCTTGCATTGTTTGCGGGTTAATGCTAATACGATTCACACCTAGCGCAAGCATGGAACGTAGCTTTGTAGGATTAACAGAATCAGGTCGTCCTGCCTCTACAGTAAATTCATGACCTTCTGGTACGAGTAGAGACAACTGTTTTAGAACCTGGTGAAAGTCTTCATCCTTTAGCACTGTCGGAGTACCGCCGCCCATATAGAGGGTATCTACGGTTAGATTATAAGATTGGATAATAGCTTTCATATCTTCTATATCACGGGTTAAAGCCCTTAGAAATTGACTTTTACCAGCATAATCCTGATAGAGACCATATGGAAATGAGCAATATACGCAACGCGTGTCACAGAAAGGAATACCACAATAGAGGCTTACCTTTTTATCATCTGTATCAGATAGAAATGGACGTTGATACTCGCCAATGGCCCCCAAAGTAGCAAGCTTTTCCATAGACACAGAAAACTCGTCCCGAATGTGACGAGTTGCTGCGTGGACAGAGCCATATGTATCTATATATTTATGTAGTAGCTTTGTTGGGCGCACACCTACCATAGTTCCCCACGGAGCCTCAGCAGGTAAGCCTTGATATTCACGCAAATAGCGCAACAAGGCTTGTCCAATTTGGCGACGCCCCATAGAGGAAACAGGGCCTTCAAAAATCTGAACCGAATCACCAATGGTAACAGTTAATGTGTACAGCCCTTCCACTTCATGCGCTTCAAGGATAACCTCTGGATGTACCTTATCAGAAAAGAGTCCCGCCGCGCCACAGTTATGAGCTACTACAGAGCCAAGTGGTAATGGACCCGTATATAGATATCCATTAACCATGATGGGACATACGCTCAAGCTTTTCTAATTCTGCTTCAGTCATATGATTTTGGCAATCACTACAATAACCATATACTTTCAATTGATGATCAATGGTACGGAAGTTTAATTTCTTAGCGATAATAGACTCCAATGTTTCAAGCATGTCGTCTTCAAACTCGGATACTTTACCACATTTTACGCAAATCAAATGATGATGGAAATGAGCGAACTCTTCGTCATTTAATTCATAGCGATTACGACCATCACCAAAATCAAGACGTTTTAACAAATCAAGTTCTGTGAAGAGATCAAGAGTTCTATAAATTGTTGCTAACCCAATATCAGGTGCCACCTCTTTTACAAGAACATATACATCTTCAGCACTCAAGTGATTTTCATCAGCATCGATGAATGCTTGTAAGATTGTTTGACGTTGAGTTGTCAATTTGTACTTTTTGTCTTTAATGCGTTCTTTTAATTTTTCTAATGTTGTGTTCATAATAAATTTCCCCTCGACTGTAAAAAATAATTCGTTTAAACCTACTGACCAACGAATGGGTTGTATTGTTTTTCATACCCTATATTTGTTTCCGGTCCATGACCAGGATAAACCATTGTATTATCAGGCAATGTATAAAGCTGAGTCTTAATAGATGATATCAGGGTCTCATAAGAACCATTTGGAAAATCTGTACGGCCTACGGAGTCTCTAAATAGAGTGTCCCCTACAAACACAAGACCTTCCATGTAATAACACACACCTCCTGGCGTATGACCTGGTGTTTCAAGCACCTCAAGATCGATATCACCACATGTAATGTGATCACCTTGTTTAACCTCAATAATTTCCGCTTTTACCTTAATTGGCGTTGGATTGCTATAAGCACTAAGATTAAGTTCAGGATCAGATAAATACGGTACATCGCCCTTATGAATATATACAGGCACATGATAGATGTTTACAATCTCTTGAATGCCACCAATATGATCTCCATGACCATGTGTCAGTACAATCGCCTTCGGCTTTAAGTCATGTTTTTTTAGCGCATCTAGTACTTCAGCTGTTGCAGGATCGATAATGAAAGCTTCACCTATCGCTTTATCACCGATAACATAGCAATTTGTTCCTAGTGGACCTAAAGGCATGCGCATAAGCACTAATTGTTGTTCGCTCATTAAGCCCCTCCTTTACTACGTTGAACAGTATACACTTCACGAATACGACGCAATTTAGTCATTACGAAATCTAGTTGCGAAATATCCCGAATATCAACCACCAAATTGATGCTTACATTTTTTGTATCTTCTTGAACCTTAGCATTGATGTTAGTAATGGTGATTTTCAATTCTGAAAGCACCGCCATAACCTCCATGAGAATGCCAGCTCGATCATAAGCTTGAATATCAATGCCTACGTGGAAAGATTCGCCAGAAGAACCGTCCCAAGAGACTTCTATCATCCGCTCTAAATCTTCAGGTGAATGGCCCATGCTAGGGCAATCACAACGGTGAATAGAAACGCCACGACCACGGGTTATGTAACCTATAATATCATCACCAGGTACAGGATTACAGCATTTTGCCATACGCACCATCACACCAGCTTCACCTTTTACGAGAACACCAGTGCCATTTTTAGTTTTCTTTTGTCCTTGAGATTTTAACTTCTCAATAATTTGCTCTGTACTGCGCTTAGATTCCTCTACCTCTTTAGACTTTTTATAAAGTTCAATTAAACGCAAGAGAACCGTGCTTACAGGAATACCGCCATAGCCACAGGCTGCAAACATTTCCTCTTCTGTACCGGCTTTAAGTTGTTTCGTTACATGTTGTAAACGGTTGTCTGCACATAATTCTTTCCAATTATGATTCAATCGTTTTGCTTCTTTTTCAAGAGCTTCTAAGCCTTTTTCAATATTTTCAGCTTTATTTTCACGCTTGAACCAATTGCGAATTTTGCTCTTACTTTCAGAAGAACCTACGATATTCAACCAATCAAGGCTAGGACGACCTGTTTTGGATGTGATGATATCAACAATATCACCATTTTGCAAGGTGTAATCCAGCGGTACAATTTTACCGTTTACCTTAGCACCTACACAATGATGACCTACATCGGTATGAACTCGATAGGCAAAATCAAGAGGTACAGAGCCTATTGGCAACTTAACAACGTCACCCTTTGGCGTAAATACAAATACCTCACCAGAGAAAACGTCTAATTTCAAAGCATTAACGAGTTCCGTTGGATTACTCGTATCTTGCCATTCAAGAACCTGGCGCAGCCATGCAACCTTTTGATCAAATTCTTTATCGCCGTTTTTATTTCCTTCTTTATATCGCCAGTGAGCAGCCACACCATATTCAGATACACGGTGCATTTCCCAAGTACGGATTTGAATCTCTACCGGTTGCCCCATCGTGCCGATAACGGTTGTATGCAAGGATTGATACATATTAGACTTCGGCATGGAAATATAATCTTTGAAGCGATAAGGCAATGGCTTCCACAAGCTATGTGCAATGCCAAGTACTGCATAACAATCAGGAATGCTATCAACAATTACACGAACGGCAAGCAAATCATAAATTTGGGATAAATCACGATTGTCCTTTTTCATCTTCTTATAAATACTGTAGAAGTGTTTTGGACGACCTTTGATATCCGCCTTAATATGGGCTTCACTTAAGGCCTTTGTAAGTTGCCTCATCGTATCATTAACGATGTCTTCCCGGACTTGGCGTTTTTGTTTCATTTGATCGACTAGATCATAGTATTTTTCCGGCTCTAAATAACGGAAGGATAAATCTTCCAACTCCCATTTCACATTGAAGATACCAAGACGATGTGCCAAAGGTGCAAAGATTTCTAGGGTTTCCTTAGCAATACGCTTTTGTTTGTCACTACGCATATGCTTTAAGGTGCGCATATTATGTAAGCGATCACCCAATTTAATAACTACGACACGTACGTCCTTCGCCATAGCTAAAATCATCTTTCGATAGTTTTCCATTTGGCGATCTTCTTTTGTTTCATACTGGAATTGGTTTAATTTTGTTACCCCATCAACGAGGAATGCTACTTCAGAGCCAAACATCTCCTCTAGGTCTTCCTTCGAGTAAGATGTATCTTCAACCACATCATGCATAAGAGCTGCCATGAGTGTAATATGGTCGATTTGTAAATGTGCCAAAATATCAGCTACAGCTAAAGGATGCATAATATACGGTTCACCGGAAGCTCTAAACTGACCTTCATGAGCCTTATCAGCAAGCTCAAAAGCTTTCAATACTTGGTCACACTCATCATCTGTTAAATACGTATGGATATACTCCATAAACTCGGCTAAGGCTTTACTTTTATCAAATGTACTTTGTTCCACCAAAGCTTTGCCTTCTTCATTTACAGTTGTCATGATGTCACCTCCTATACACTATAAGTAAGGAATGTTACGGATGTGACAAGATCTAATTTTCCTTCAATGGAGTTCCATCTAAGCATTAATTGACCATCATCACTTGTATATTCTTCAACAATGCCCAATTCTTTAAATACATCAATAGATGTTAGAGCACTGCGATTATTCTGATCTGCCGGCTTACGGCGCAATATATCTTGTTCTACATTATAAACCGATTGACTACGACCTCGCATGGACTGTTTTATTATGACATACATTTGTCTAAGCCCTTCTGTAGAAAGCTTAATCGGCTCTTCAGTCAATGGTTCAATAGCTTGAATCATGAGTTGCGGAGAAACCATACCTTGCCATTCATTCTTTTGCAAGGAAAATGCCACTTTTACCACAGTTCCCACAAAGATAGATTTAAATAAGTCTGGACGATTCCAAGCTATAGCATCTAATGTACCATTCGAAGTTTCAAATATTATCTTACAATGATTTTTTAATTGGCCCATGAGCATAATATCTTGCACGGTAGCTTCCATAATAGCAAAGACTGGCGTGCTATTGGCCATCCCATAAGGTTCAAGGTCTGATACGCGGTCAATGATATTGACATCGATATCATCAACAGGTAGTTCCACATCAATAGCAACCACAGGAATATATTCCTCTTCTGTAATAACTGCTTTGCAATACTTGGTTAACCGTTCTCGTAACTCATCAATACGATTTGCATCGATGCTAAAGCCTGCTGCCGCAGCATGCCCGCCAAACTGTAGCAAGATATCCTCACAAGATTTTAATGCATCATATATGTTAAAGCCATCTATACTACGGCACGAGCCTTTACCAACGCCATCATGAATACTGATGACTAAGGTTGGCTTGTAAAACTCCTCTACTAGACGAGAAGCAACAATACCAATGACTCCTGGATGCCACTCTTCGCCGGCCACAATAGTTACATAATCAGCTTTATGTCCTTGATTAGCTACATCAACACGAGCCAACTCATGAATATTTCGTTCTAACTCTTGTCGTTCACGGTTCGTTTCGTTTAGTTCCTCCGCAATTGCCTCTACTATATCCTCGTCATCGGTCACAAGTAATTCAACTGCACGCGTTGCATGCGTTACGCGACCCGCTGCATTAAGACGAGGTGCTAAGGTAAAACCAATATGTCCAGATGTAATAGTTCGTTCATGAAGCCCAGCTACATCAATAAGCTTTTTAATCCCCAAGTTAGGTTCCCTATTCATCTTCTCAAGGCCTGATTTTACAATGATACGGTTCTCACCGACCAAAGGCACTACATCTGCCACAGTGCCAAGTGCAACGATATCTAAATCATCTAAGTACCATTCTCCGTGCTTTGTAAGCCACAAGGCTTGGCATAACTTAAAAGCAACACCTACTCCAGATAAGTTTTTATCCTTATATGGACAGTCCTTTTGCTTATGATTTATAACGGCCTTGGCTCGTGGAATCATATCAGGAGCCGTATGGTGATCCGTAATAATCATATCGATGCGGTCTCGTACAGCCTCTACAATATCGTAAGAACTAATGCCGCAGTCTACAGTAATGACTAAAGCCGTTCCCCGTTCAATAAGGTGCTCTAAAGCCTCTAAATTGAGGCCATACCCTTCACTTTGACGTTCTGGTATGTAATAGGTAACATCGGCACCTAATTTCTTTAAAAATCGATAAAGTACTGATGTTGCAGTAATACCATCTACATCATAATCACCATAAATGACGATTGGTTTGTGACTTTCAATTGTTTCCAGAACTAATGAAACAGCCACATCCATATCTTTTAATGTAAATGGATCTAACAAATCTGACAAAGTACCTTCTAAAAACTGACGACCTTCGTCTACATCAATGTGACGATTCACCATTAATTTAGCCACAATAGGGTTTACACCAAGTTCACGGATTAAGATATTCTCTTTCTCTTGATCACCTTTACAAAGGCGCCAACGTTTTTTCTTAATCATCATATCCCTCAGTAGTTTATAATCAATATTATTCTTGAATTCAACGTATTATCATTATCATTTTTATTTATTATACCTTAAAATGCAAATAAAATAAACTATTTTATATATTTTGTTCTCATTTAAAGCTTGCTATTTTCTCAACAAGAAAGAGCCTCCCATTATCAATAGGAGGCTCCA
>OKVJ01000501.1_pt1 | contig 15230 bp, 26 predicted proteins | sample 1606921 | NCBI WGS metagenome assembly OKVJ01 (sample SAMN03281016, study PRJEB24777) | human gut metagenome | isolation source: fecal sample PR161 from 1 month old female Malay infant, caesarean...
CTGAATAATTTCGGCCTTCAGACGCTCTTCAGCATACATTTTTTTTAGTCGGCGATTTTCTTCTTCAAGCTCTTTCAGTCGGCTCATCAGTGCAGCATCCATCCCGCCAAACTTTGAGCGCCATTTATAAAAACTGGCACTGCTGATGCCATGCTCCCGGCACAGTTCAGGAACCGGCGTACCCGCCTCAGCCTGTTTGAGAATGGTGATGATCTGACTGTCAGTAAAACGTGATCGTTTCATAGAAATCCCCCTGCATTCAGGTTAGGAGAAAATTCTACTTATTCATGCACTGGTTTTTCGGGGGGATTACCGTATCTACTTCAAATTTCAACCGCTCGTTTTCTGCTTTCCAGTGAGCGAGGCGATCAGGGGGTGTCATCTCTTCAAGATTCGATGAGGAAACCGTCGGGATCATTAATTCTGTCAGAATATCGGTGACAAGATACAACTTAAGTTTGCTGTTGCTTCCCTGGGCGGGACTGACATTTTTTAGCCTGGTAGCGACGGTCTGGCGGTGTACGCCAGTAATCCCGGCAAGCTGGTTGATATTGAGTTTTAAAGTAGCGATTTCCTGGTCCATGATGGTGAACACTTTTTATACGATTCGACATCATTGAAAATCCGACATCTGGAAAATCAATAACCTGTGCACATGATGATGATGACTATGAAAAATGAAAACTAGCCGTTTTCCGCGAGTCCGCCGCCCCGTGGTAACCTCCCCCTCCGGGAGGACCCTTAAATAATAATGATTATCATTTCATGATGATTACCAAAATCAGCACACCATGGACGTTTAGACGCCTAAATCACCGGGCTCGCTCATACCGAAATCGTTAATGGTATTCATTCGCATTATCGAAGCCACTCGACAAAATGGCTCCTGTAATACCTTGCCACTTCCCGGAGTGGCCACGCTCATGCCATTGAGTTGCTGTCGCATCATCGCCGCTGATAACCGGTGCCCGTTTGGCGTTCGCGCTGCTTTACCGGAGCTTCTTTTGATATAAGAACCTTGACCCGTCGCTACACAGGCTCGCTCAATGGCGACTCAGGGGAGCATCACGACTGCTCCATTGCCTTTCAGCTGCGGTCTATCCGCTTATTGCTTCATTGCTATATCCTCAGGTGGGGATAGTTGGTGATTTATCCCTTGGTGGGGTTAACAGTCAGCATCTGGCCGGGCGACTGCGCGGCAGGCCCACATACAGGCTTCCTGCATTTTGGTACGCGCGATTGACAGGCTACTCAGCGTTTGAGGGTCTTGCTCTGGTTCGCTTTCATGCACAAATTTGAGGAAATCCAGCTTTTTGAGGAACTCGCGGCTTACAGCTTTGACCTCATTCATCATCTCAATGTCAGCTGGCGTCAGTATGCGATAGCCCTTTACGGTAGTGCCGTCTTGCGGTTTTGCTTCACTCATTTCGTAGTCTCTCTTTTTCTGCCTGCCTAATATCTGACTTATCCCGATTGCACTGACCAAGGGCCGACAACAGGCTGACGTTCAAATCCAGGCTCTCGCCCCACGTCATTTTGTCGGGGATATCGGGGTATGGCGTATCAGCCATCAGGCTGGCCGGTAACGGAACTACCGGCACCTTGGAATAAACCGTTCGCGTATTGCTGCATGAGCTTAACTATGGCAATAACTATTAGGCGACAATTACCCCGTCCGCCGGCCAAGGTAGTTGACGCCTAATAGCAATAACTATCAAAATTTGGTCATGAATATACGCTTTTGTTGTTTTGCCATCTCAACAATCGGAGATATAGGGTAGCCTATGCCTATCCCAGGGTTAGCGTTTGACTCCATAAGTTCCATGATTACCTGCAGGGAATGGCCAAACATATCCAACAATCCTGCAAAATTGACGCCCATGATTTCCACGGATATGTTCTTTGAAGTCTGCTCTAAAAGAGTTCGTAGTTCAATCGCCTCTGCCATTAGAGCATCAGCTTTCTCGCCACTCACATAACGTCGAGCTGTAATTAACCCGACAACAAACCCGGATTCAGCGTCGATGATCGGTCCACCAGAGTTGCCACCATTAACCATGCCATCAATTGCAAACTGTCCATGTTCCAACGGGGCTGAAATGATTGCTTCGTTTGTAAGCAATTGCGGCATCCCATGGGGGTATCCTGCAAATATTATTCTCTTACCCCTAGTGGGCATGAACGCTTCTGGTGGGTGCAGGACCTTCCGTCCGGATGGGAGAGGAGAGTTTAATTGCAAAATCGAAAAATCATTCTCATAATCTAAATGTAAGATTTGTGCGTTAAGTATTTGGCTTTCTTCAGTTCTAAGAATAACAGCACGATTTTGGCGCAGCCTCTGAGAGTCTAGGCAAGACTTTATAACATGACAATTTGTAACAACCAGGTCTTCACGCATAAAACTAAATCCGCTCCCCCATGAATCTCCAGCAATGACCTGAAATGTTGCATTGGCTAAATCTTGGTGCATGTTTATACTCCACTAAAGGTGACCTGAAAGATGATAATGGAGTTATTTGACATCATTTCGAGTAAAATGCAGAGTTTTTTTTAAAGTAGAATAGCTCGCAACTTTAGTTCTATCGTACATTTTCCGCAAAGGTTCTCTTTTTTGACCAGTATCATCTCAAGAACTGAGCCCTCGGGTGGGATTATTCCATCAATAAAGATACTGCTGATGCTATCAATAGAATTAGTCATTGAAATAAAGGTAGTATCCTTCTCACTTTGAGCGCGATAGCCCTTTACGGTGCTGTTGTCCTGCGGTTTAGCTTCACTCATTTCGTAGCCTTTTCGGTTGGTTGTGGGCAGTTAGCCTGCACTGCTTTGTTGTGCGCCAGAATGTCGCGCTTCGTCTGCTTATCCAGCACGTCGATATCGTGGTCAGTCAGGTAGATGATCCGCACCCAGCTGCAGGCGGTATCGATCACTTCAGGTTTTGCGGGTAAAGTTTTCGCGCAGCTCCCGATCAACATTATCATCAGGCATATGGCTGACAGTTGTTTGTGCATCGCTGGCCTCTTTCATGACAACCGCCTTACGTTCTGCCGCGGCGACGGTGGCGGCGGCATTCTCTTCGATACGCTGCTGATCGGCTTTGGCTTCTGCCTTACTGGTCCCGCGAGCGTGGCCAATACCGAACGCGCCAGCGATAACCGCCAGCAAAGCAGTTGCCAGACCAATAATCATTTCAATGCCCATAGTGACCTCATACCAGTACAGATTTAGCCAGGTTAAACAGCGCTCGGCGTTTATCCAGACCGTTTCGACCACCGTTAATAAGCAGCGTTACACGCTCCACGTCGCCGGAATGAAGCAGGCAACCGTGGGAAACATAAAACCATGCGGCTGAACGCGCTGCGTAATCATCTCGCTCCAGCAGCTCAGGCTGGGTGACAAGTTCAAGCTTCAGCGCCAGTCCGCAGGTGCGATAGTTGCTCAGGCCCGTGACTTGTTTCAGACCGCGACCGCGATATTTCCAGCCATCACCGGCAACCTGATTACCGAGATTCTTTTTTCCCCACTCGCCCCCATACACCAGATTCGCGATTGCTCGCTGATTAGCTGGCTGCGTTGCAGTTCTGCCGAGTGCGGCGGCCTGCTGGGCGGTGATACGGTGTTTACCGAACGTAGGCACAAGGCTATCTGCTGCATAGTTCAGATTTTCAACCAGCCGGGTAAAGCCTCCGGACTCATGTCCCATCTGGGCAATGAACATTGCCTGATCGAGTGGAGCAGTGATGCCAAACTCTTTCATCGCGGCTGTAATATGCGGAAACCAGCGCACAGCTAACCCGGCGCTGATGCCAGCCGCCTTTTGAAATTGTGATTGATTCATTAGTGCCTCAGTGCATCAACCAGACGCGCTATATTCCCCCTGAACCAGAGAACCGCGCCGCAGATAAGAATGTTTGCCAGTACCACCAGCCAGTGGGATGACTCGTACAAGCCAAACAGGAAACGGAAAGGGATGCTGGCATAAACCAGCACAGTGAAGTAAGCCATCAGCGATATCATGGGGCGGTGTCTTGACCCGTCGCGCCGGTAGAACATCAACGCCCCAACAATTACAGCGCATATCACCGCATTGACGATTGCGCTCGGATCACTTGTTACCATTGCTTGTCCCTCCTCCACGTAAGCGAGAGAGAATCCCAAACAGGCTACCCAGATCCTGACTGTTAACGAACGTCAGCAATTTAATGGCTATGGCTGCAACGATTACAGCACCGAGTGCATCAAGCGGCCTGTCACTGTACCCCGTCCACTTTGAGAAGTAAGACCCCAGCAGAGGAGCACCAATCACACCGAAGATGAATGAAGTTATGAAGTAGCTCACCAGCTTTAGGCGGCTGATATTTACCGCCGTAGCGACATAGAACACTGCCCCAGCGAACGCACCAAATACCACGCCATAATCAATGCCAGTTGCAAGGCCAAACATACTGGCCCCCATCAACCCGCCAGCAGCTACCGTTGTGCCAGAAACAGGATCGGACATTTAGCCCCCTCTTATTGCTGTGAGTCCTCTCAGTGCGAGGGGAAACAAAAAAGGCCGCCTGATGGCAGCCTCTTAAATGTAAAAACCCGCACAGGTGGCGGGTTTATGTTTTGTTTTGCTGCTCAGTTCACTTTAACGTCCCGAGCCTATCACAATTCAAGCACTTTCCGCGCAACTATTCAAGTAAAATCTGTCGCCATTTGTGCCAAATGCGTCACACATTGGTGCGTAAAGCATCGATTCTGCAAGATTTAGCCAAACATCGATCCTGCTCTCACAAGTCCGCAAGCACCATTCTGGATGCTTTTCGTTTAGCTCTTTCGCCATCGCCTTCTTACTCATGCGGTAGACATATCGATCCTTGATTAACTTATAGAGAGCTTTATTACCGGAACGCACAAGCTGAGCACTAAGCACAGAATCAATTATCAACCCTTCCTCGTCAGTACAAAACGCCAGGCCGCTTTTATTTTTACCACTGAGGATTTCCTTTAAGAATGCTTCCAGCTCCGGTTTGGTGATTCCTGATTTCTTCATGCGGCGTAAGGCTTCATTGATAGCCGTTTTAGTTATCTTTCCGGATGCCAGTAATTGATTAAACATATTGCCGCCACTACCACCGCCGATATATGACCAGCGGCCCCACATGCGCAGCTTTCCCTGTATCCAGATGGCCTCCAGCGTTTTCAGCCTGACCATTTCACCAGCTTTTCCAACCTCGGACGGGTTAATCATTATGCGTTCTCCACTATGCCAGCACGCCAATTGCCAGCGAACGATCCAGAAATCGAAACAGCAGCTCAAGCTGTGAGCCGTGCTTCTCCTCAAATGCCACGGTGTCAGCGTGCAACTCGTCGTGATGCGCTCTGCAAAGCGGCAACACAAACAGGTCGTGCGCTTTCGTTCCCATCCCACCTTGTCCGTGGCCTATCAGGTGATGGGGATCATCTGCTTGTTTGTGACAGCAGACACACTGCTGAGACTTGACCCAGCGCGTCCAGCTCTCGTTTACCCAGCGGCGGCGCTTTGGTCGCAGCATGAATGATTCCGGCGTTTCAGGATCTACGCGAAGACCGAGAATCTTTTTCTGCACCACTTCGCTCGCCGCTGGCTCCGGCACAATATCGCTCTCCTTCATCACCGGCTGATGCTTTATTTCCGGCAATCGCAGGGCTTTCCGGGCCAGCGATTCAGGGATGACGTGCGCCAGATTGTTTATTACCAGCCACCAGCACAACTCGGGGATCGTCAGTTGATGGTCTTCGTTGAACCCCAGCTGTGAGCGGATGACCGTTATCAGCCAGGATACCAGGTTCTCACGCGCAATGCCTGCCAGCGTCTCTGTGTACTGATCACGTACCAGGTTATCGCAGGCCCAGCAAAGCCGGATACTGCCAGGCTCATGACGGAACAATGTAAAATTTTCGCTGTGCCACGAACCGTGCGGGTACTGGCATTCAAACCGACGCTCCAGCTCGGCCTCCAGCGAGCTGATACCACCCGCGCGCAGAATGACGTCTTTGTTTTCGAATACTGGCTTCAAAACCGGGTCTTCTGCCAGTGGCTGCGTGGCTGGAGGGATGACGCCGGTTGCATAGTCGCTGTATTTTTCCGGTGCAGGCTCAATCAGTACCCGCCCTCTCCTGAACATCGGCATGAGATCAGCGCCTGGGCGAAGAAGAACAACGCCCATGCGTGGGGCAATCTCAGGGGTTAGTAGTGCTCTCATATCATCTCCACGTCAGGCAGCGGCACGAAAACGTCGGATGGTGATTTCTACTTTCCCTTTCTTCACGATGTTCCCCCACTCCACCAGCATGCGCTTAACCTGACTGTCGTCTTCCCAGACGCCTGTTAGGGTCAGGGCATCAAACAGCGCTTTGTTGTAGTTATCGATATCCCGACGGCGCTGATCTGGCGGATACAACACTATGTGAACCTCAGCCAGATCAGAGGATGGCCGGGGAACGGCCCGCAATTGTTCAATAATCGCCACTCTCGCTGCCTGCTGGAACTTGCGCCCTGTCTCGCTTACCAGATGCCTGCCTTTCAGCGGTCCCTTGCTCGGGGCGCGCCAGTAACTATTTACGCTCGGTGGAAATGGTAAAGTCAGTTTCATTTAGCCCCCTTAAAGGATCGCTACAACGTCTTTTGCGACTTCCCGCGTACTGCTTTTGCAGGAGATCGAACGGCGCGCGTTGATGAATTGCAGGTTAAAACCATGCTCCCGGTACAGGTCGAGAACCTTCGGTGCAGATGAGTTTGAAATTACTACCCGAGCCCCACGGTGAAAGGCAGATACACATTGCTTCGCCAGGTCTACCTGGTTCTCCCAGCTAAAACCACCTGCGGCGTAGGCGGTGAATCCGGTTGTTCCCGGCATCGGTTCGTAAGGCGGATCGCAGTAAACCACATCCCCTTTCCCGGCCAGGCTGATTGTCCGACGGTAATCTGCGTGCTTTTCGCTGTTCAGGAATACCGACCCACCACCAACGAATGGCTCTATCAGGCGTTTCCCTGCCGGGATATGCACGAACAGGTCAGCCAGCTGGGTATACTTTCCACCAGCCCATTTGAGAAATGGCTTACTCATGTGCGGAACCCAGAGTTTTCTGGCAATGAGTAATCAACCCCATCGAAGCTGGCTCGCGACATGGACGACTCCTGGCGGGAGCTATTGAGTGGAGCAGATAGTTTTAACGACAGCTCATCCCATTTTTCCCGAAGCTTCGACGGGCTGAGCACGTTTTTACACCAGAACGAATCTTTGTTGGCGCGCTTGAAAAGTGAGCAAATTTGTTTATGGGTTCGCCCGTCCTGCATCACCATCAGGCGCACCTCATTCGCCCATGCGGTCCAGTTTGGTTCTTTAGGCCGAACTACCTCACCATCGCTTTCAGCGGCCAGTTCGTACATGCTGATAATTTTCCCCCAAATGAACTCGGCGCAGGTTAAATCGTCCTGGCTTCCCCACTGCCGCTTTGCAGCGCTGTACACCACCGCGTCAGGATGTCGTGACAGAAATTCATCAGCAGAGCCCTGTTCGTCCGGTTGCGAAGCGTCCGGACAAGAAGGATTTATATCTGATGGATCAGTAGTTGATTTTACTGACGGATCCCCCCCAGATTCTGACGGGTCAAAACTGGTTTTTTTGGTGGATTCCGACGCCTCAAATTTTGAGGGGTCAGTTTCTGACGCATCAGATTTTGACGGTTCAGATTTTGATGTGTCAGATTTTGACGGTTCAGATTTTGATGTGTCAGATTTTGACGGGTCAGAAACTGACAGGTGAGAAAATGCCGCTTTCTGTAGTTTGGAAACGTTGAGCTGGTAGACGTTCGATGCATTACGGTTGCCGTTGCGGCGTTGCGTACGGGTGAGCCATCCCTCTTTCTCAAGCGCAGTAATCGCCGTTCTGACAGTACTCTCACCAGCGCCAATCTGACGGGATATGGTTGCGATAGAAGGCCAGCAAACACCCTCATCGTTGCTGAAGTCAGCCAGGCGCGCCATGATTGCCACGCTGGATAGCTTCATCCCCGAAGATGCACATGCGTCCCAGACGTATCCTGTTAATTTAGTGCTCATGATCGTCCTTTATTTCTCTGAATTTACGTCTGAACTGCTCGAGGGGGCTGAAACACTCGTGCTTATACCCTTCGCGCAGGTATATAACGCGCTGTGTCTGGGGCTCCCAGCGTATGACCCTGACCGGGACACCGTAGTGATCTCTGAACCATCGGTTGAGCTCTCGCATACTTTCTCCGCCTGGCCGTTAAAGTCCCCTACCACCCACTGAGCAAACTGGTAGCAGACAGGTTCGAATCCGCCTGGTACTCTTACCCCATACACGAACTGCACCGGCCCTGCTCCACCAGGAACTGGCCGCGCTACAAGTTGCGACCTGCGGTATTGTGTTGATAAACTGTTCATGCGTTAGTAATCTCCACTGATAACGACACGCCACGACGCCAGGAGCTGCAACTCGCTGGCGTCACTTCTTTTTGCGTGAAAATAACGTGATAATTGCGGCAATCTCTTCTTCCCGAGCTGCCAGGTGGCGGCGGTGATGCACCATGATTTCTTCTGCTTCATGTCTTTCGATAACCCCGTCTTCAAGTGCCTGTTCGATAATCTGATCAACCTGTCCCCTGGCGGCAGAGGTACGCATGGCCCGGCTGAACAAGTCCACGCGATCCAGCTCTTCCAGGTGCGGAACATCCACCAGCAGAGCACCACGACGGCGGGCAAAATATTCAGCCAGGTGAGATGTATTCGAGATGTCCTCCATCGCTTCAAGCTCAGATACTTCGAAGAAACGACAGCCGTTCTTCTCGTAGAGGTTGTTATTGAATTGGGTGACAGACATCCCCAGCGCGCCAGCCATTGCTTCGCGGCCGCCTTGGTAGGCTTTGCACATCGCCTTCACGACTTCTTTCAGAGTTGTCATTTAAATCAGAGCCCCTTTTGTCCTGGTGCCTTTCTTTTTGCCGTACTTGAGAATCGTTCTGGCTTGGTCCAGGCAGTCATCAAAGATATTCCTGCGCTTGGTTGTCGGTTTAGATGAGCGCCGGTAGTATGAAATAGCCTCTACCCCCCCCCCCTGCTCAGCCTGTTCTGCTGAATAACCATCAGTCAGCAGCGCCTTAACAACATTGTTTTTAATGAATTGTTCCGGGTTCATACCTACCCCTTTGAAATTCGGCTTGTAGTTACTTTTAAGCCACAAAATCATTAACTTTAGGTTGTTGATCTGGGTTAGCGTTTTCTAGCAGCCATATGGAGGTAAATTTACCGGAAGATTTGGCTGCTAACTTTTCGGCATAGTTAGTTTTTTTCGTGTACTCAGTTCTCGGAAGTGAGCCATTTCTCACCCAGCGATGAACAGCAACTGCCGATATTCCACAGATTTTTGCGGCAGATGCTTGCCCACCAACAGACTCAATGGCGAACTCAACAGCGTTCATTGAAACTCCTCATCATATAATTAACCACAAGTTAATAATAAATATTAACTGACAGTAAAGTCAAGTTCCCGGATATTTAACCAATGGTTAAGAGAGACGAAACAAAGGAAGCCTTCACGACCCGACTGATAAATGTTTGCCAGCAGGTGGGCATTACAGGGCGTGGTAGGAACAAAAAAATTGCTGACCTGCTGAATAAGGCTGGGGTAGACGTTACTACGCCTGGTGTCTGGAAATGGTTCAACGGTCAAGCAAAACCTGACAGCCTTAAAATTGTCGCGCTAAGTAAGCTTTTTGGTGTTAGAGCCGAGTGGCTTGAGTATGGCGTGGGTGAGCAGACAGCTTCTGGCGAGGTATTGCAGATGATTAAGGGCCCCTCAGATGATGTTTATCGCGTTGAAGTTCTAGATTTAACTGTCAGCGCGGGACCCGGAAACTACATGATTTCCGACTATGTTGAAGTGCTTTACGCTATTGAGTTCACAACTGAACATGCACGCGTGCTTTTCGGGAATCGCGATCCAGCGGATGTTAAGGTCATGACCGTTAACGGCGACAGCATGGCACCTACCCTTGTTTCGGGTGATCGGCTATTCGTTGATGTATCGGTTCGGCATTTTCAGACTGATGGCGTCTACTCATTTGTCTATGGGAAGACTTTCCACGTTAAGCGCTTGCAGATGCAAGGTGACAAGCTGGCCGTTCTGTCTGATAACCCAGCGTACGAGAAGTGGTACATCAACGAAGATACCCAAGATAACCTTTACGTTATGGGTAAGGCTTTGATTCATGAATCAATAAAGTACAACAGGCTCTGATGCCGTATTCACGCTAAACCACAAGGATAGGTAGCAAGGTAGCAGCATGAAAAAAACACCAAGAATTGCCTATTTTTATGCATCCACACCGGATATTGCACATGCAGAGATACCATCCCTTCCTCCTGATAGCGCAATCTTATGCATTGAAAGTGACCGCTTTCCAAGAGAAGTTCCAATAACACTGAATGTCGCAATTGTTAACCTTGAAAAAGGAATGCCTTATTCCTTTCATATCAAGGTCCTTTTGGATGATATTGAGGTATCTCAGGGGAGCACTCAGGCCAGCCCTGTTCGATATAGGGCCTACCAATCAAATGAAGGGGAGTTTGCGGTTAGGCATTCATTTTTTGAAACGTACACCCTTGATAAACCTGGCTCGTATACTTTCGTTATTAACCTTTATGATCAATATCTCACTGAGCCACCAGCAGATGATGCCCAGGTTGTGCATCGTGCCGAATGTTCTATTGCTATAGCAAGGAGCTGGATATAAATATGTCTAGTAGAACGGTTATCCCCTTTCGTGGTCCAGAAAATATTCAGCCAGGGTCATCTATGAATGATGATATAATAAAACTTGGTTCTGGTGATGGGGGAGGCAATGACATGCTTCAGAGAGTGAAGGACCTTGAAAAAGACGTCCAGCAAATGAAGACTGATCTTGCGGTCATGCGTTCAAACTATGCAACAAAAGCCGATGTAAGTGACGCAAAAACATCAATAATTCTATGGGTTGTCGGCGCTGTAGTGGTTACGCAGCTCATACCTGCAATACCCAATATTCTTAAAGTATTTTTCCCTTAAGTCCAGACGATTCATTTAGCTGGACTATCTTCTAAAGTTCCCTGTCTCTCACAAGCTTAGCCGCATCGCGCAACACGCCTTTGTGGGTTGTGTTGCCCACTTCACGGCGCTTCTTTTCCAAATACTCCGCCATTTCGGCTCTGCTAACCTCTTCGCCTTTTAGTATCAGCCAGATTACAGCCTCTCCGACCTGCCAAGCTGTGAACGCTGGGCGCTCATTTTCCCAATAAGTTTTCTCGCCTATACCTCATGAGGTTTTTTAGTCATACCATCAGGCACGGCATTACTAAATGTCATTAAAAATCAATGTATTAAATAACCAAAACAAAATAATTAACCATGAGTTATTTACAATAATTATCTATTGGTTAATTATGTATTCAACAACAGCAAACAGGTAGGAGTCCACGAAGTAGCCGCCGGTGGCGTATGAATGACGGATGATTTGCTGACAGGTGTCTTGGGAGCGGGCATCAGCCATTCACGTTAAGCATTTACACGAGTGTTTAGCGGGACTGGAAGAGTTACCACTTGGAGACGGTCCTTTTAAATGTCCTGGACAGTGGCGGTTCCGCATCGATAACAGCGGCGACAAGATGATGCAAACGGCAAAGGTCGTTAAAACTCGTTAGGTGCTGGCGTGGCATACGCGACACACGTGATAGGGCGTGAATGCCGTAAGGGGCTATAACCCTTCAATCTCGTTTCGGGCGAGTTCAACCCGAATGACAGCCGGAAGAGACGACGCAGCCCAGACGATATCTGAGTGGCTTTAAAAACAGATGGGAGCCGGTGGAAGCCCGGCACACAACAGGAAAAAGCACTGTGTTAGTCAAGTGAGTTTCCAGTGCTTCAGTGCTCTTTCCGTTGTGTGGAGATAACTAACCTGATGCCATTGCAGTGGCGGATCGAGGAAACGAAATGAACTTCTTCAAAAATGCTCTTATTTACCGGCTCTCTCGCGATATTACCATCGTGGAAGAACACACCATCGCGGATCTGGCAGACAAGCTTGAACCATTCCGTTTCTCTCCTTGCGGGAGTCAGGATATGGCTAAATCCGGTTGGGTATCTCCCCTTGGACAGTATTCTGACCAGTTATTTCATTTTGTTAGCGGTCAGCTTCTGCTCGTGATCCGCCGGGAAGAGAAAATTATCCCACGCCCAACCATTACCGATGAGCTCAACAAGAAAATTTCTAAGCTTGAATCAGAACAGGCGCGACGTCTGAAAAAGACTGAAAAGGATGCTCTACGCGATGAGGTTTTACATAGCCTTCTTCCCAGGGCTTTCTCACGGAACATCATCACGAGAATCTGGGTGAATACCACCGATCACATGGTAATAGTCGATGCCTCCAGTGCGCGCAGTGCTGAAGATGCCCTGGCACTCCTGCGCAAGACCCTGGGATCTCTTCCCGTCGTTCCTTTGACAATGGAAGAGCCTGTCGAGCTAACGATGACTGAATGGGTTCGTTCAGGCAGCGCGCCTAATGGTTTTAATCTGGGTGATGAAGCAGAAATTAAAGCTGTTTTGGAGGCCGGAGGTATTGGACGCTTCAAGAAACAAGACCTCGTAAGTGACGAAATTCATACCCACATCGAAGCTGGAAAGGTTGTCACTAAATTATACCTCGATTGGCAGGATCGTATTCGCTTTACCCTTTGTGACGACGTATCCATTAAGCGTATTAAATTCGCTGATGAGCTCGTATCTCAAAATGATGATATCGACCGTGAGGATGTAGCACAGCGGTTCGATGCTGATTTCATTCTCATGACAGGTGAAATGAGTACTCTGATTTCTGATTTGACCAAAGCCCTCGGCGGCGAAGCTAAACGATAAATTAACCAAGCATCTGACCCATTCTCATGGGTTGGGTTGCTGCACCCTAAAACGCGTTGCAGCGCGTCAGTTGGAGAAATAAAAAATGGGAAAAACAGTACAGCAGTTAATTAAAAATGCCTTTGAGGCAGCTAAAACAATGCCTCCTGCAAATTCAGAACTTATTAAAGAGCTGGCAACAATGCTCGATGTTTCGAATATTACCCTTCGGCAGGCATGTAAAGAACGTGACGCTATGAAGGAAGAAGTTATTTCCTGGGCGAAAGAATGCGATCGAATTGTTGAGCGTCACACAAAAACCCGCAGCAATATGCACGTGCTGGAAGCAATGCGCGATCTGAAGAGTATCTCAACGACATCCACCAGCAATGCGGAGGCTGTCTGATGGCTAAAGACTCAAAGGTTGTATACGGCGCCAGTGGCAAAACGAACGTTTTGACGTTCGAACCTGAAAACCTGCATCTGGTTACCGACAAAACGCACCCGCTTTACGATGAGCGCATCCACCTGCCTATCAGCGAGGCAATGGTGCTGAACATCATGGACCAGGGCGTTCTTGAGCCGATTATCGTCTGGAAAGACCCGGAGACAGGGCTGTCTTGTGTAGTCGATGGTCGTCAGCGTGTGCGCCATACACTGGAAGCCAACAAGCGACTGTTGAAAGAGGGTAAAGAACCGTTACTGGTTCCAGCAGTCGCTAAACGTGGCTCCGCCGTTCGCATGGCGCAGGCGATGGTAAGTGCTAACGAAATCCGCCAGGCAGATACGCCACTTGGCCGAGCAAAGAAAATGGCTGATGCGCTGGAACGAGGGCACGACGAGGACGATTTAGCGCTGATGTTTGGCGTGAGTATCCAGACCGTACGCGCAACTCTGTCACTGCTGGATGCCACCCAGGCTGTTCGCGATGCAGTGGAATCCGGAACGGTCACCGTTACCCAGGCGCGTCAGCTGGCATCGCTTAAACCCGAAGAGCAGCGGGAGAAGGTCTCTGAAATCGAAGCGGCAACTGCTGGCACAACCGGCCATGAAAAAGCCCGGCGTCAGCGTCAGATCCTCGGCGAGGCAAAGCCGCGCCTGAAAACCCGCAAAGAAATCATCAAAGCCCTGGAATCAGCCGAGGGTGAGTATGCAAGCGCACTCCGTTGGGTGCTTGGGGAGGCGGTATGAATATTGATCCTGAGAATTATAGCAAATATACCCTGCGTCGGTTCGCCGCCCTGTTAGATGTGATCTGCTGGGTGCTGATTGCCGTAGTAACCGTTGGTATCTGCATGTTTATTGAATGGTGGGCAGCATGAGTAAATCACTGAACGCACGTTGCATCCGCCGCTGGGAAGTTGAATTTAAACCATTCTGCGACTCAAAGCGCAATCCGTACTGGCGCAAGCGTGACCTTCGTGGGTATATCCGCGAAGCGGCGCTTACCACCGCTTACAGCATGGTCGAGAGCATGGCTGAACGTAACGCCAAAGTTGACTTTGACGGCTCCCTACAAGGCTGGACTCCTGAGTTCTCAGAATGGTACCGGAAGCGTCGTGAAGTGTATCTCAAAGAAGCCAGCGACCAACTGAATGAAGAAGCTACCAGCGACGAGATCGACGAAGAAATAGAGAACGAGCTGGAGGCCTGGAATGACTGATATCGCCACATTCACTAATGAGCAATTAATCGCCGTGTGCCGTGCTGACGTGGCGGAAATGTCGAAGTTTTTAAAAGAGGGTGAATTCAGCAATCCGTCCCGCGCAGCTATGTATTTGCGTATTACTGAAATCGCATTGGCAGCGCTGATGGGTGAGTTCTCATTTGCTCGCAATCAGGTTCGCCGTGAACACGCTGAATGGTCACAGGCTACCTTCGGCAATGTGGGCCCGGTTGGCCCGCTGAAACACCTCAGCAAAGAAGCGCTGGAAGCTGCAGCAGAGCCTGGTGACCTCTCCGAGTGGGCTGATATGCAATTCCTGATGTGGGATGCCCAGCGTCGTGCCGGTATCACCGACGAACAGATTACCCAAGCGATGATCGATAAGCTGGCGGTAAACAAGCAGCGCTCATGGCCGGAACCAAAAGATGGGGAGCCAAGGCTGCACATCAAAGAACAACTTCGTAAAAAAGTTGACCGCTGTGATGTTTGTACTGAAGGGGCTCGCGGCGGGTGTGGGACATGTATTTTTAACGGTAATTTTGAATGAGGTGCTTATGACTTCTACAGATTTTATGGAAGAAAAAGAAGTATTTGAACTGCTCGGCAAGAAAAAAACAGCTGTCTGGCGGTTACGCAAAGACCATGGG
>OKVJ01000505.1_pt1 | contig 15209 bp, 9 predicted proteins | sample 1606921 | NCBI WGS metagenome assembly OKVJ01 (sample SAMN03281016, study PRJEB24777) | human gut metagenome | isolation source: fecal sample PR161 from 1 month old female Malay infant, caesarean...
CAGCTGCTGGTGCAGCATCCGGGCAAACGTATTGTCGTCACCGGCTTTATCAGCCGCAGCAACGCGGGTGAAACCGTGCTGCTGGGCCGTAACGGCTCCGACTACTCGGCGACGCAAATCGGTGCTTTGGCGGGCGTGTCCCGCGTCACCATCTGGAGCGACGTGGCCGGTGTTTACAGCGCGGACCCGCGCAAAGTAAAAGATGCCTGCCTGCTGCCGCTGCTGCGCCTGGATGAAGCCAGCGAGCTGGCGCGTCTGGCGGCACCGGTGCTGCACGCCCGTACGCTGCAGCCGGTTTCCGGTAGCGATATCGACCTGCAGCTGCGCTGTAGCTACACGCCGGATCAAGGTTCCACGCGCATTGAGCGCGTGCTGGCCTCCGGTACCGGGGCGCGTATTGTCACCCGCCACGACGACCTCTGCCTGATTGAGTTCCAGGTTCCTGCGGGCCCGGGCTTCAGTCTGGCACATAAAGAGATCGACACGATCCTGAAACGCGCCCAGGTGCGTCCGCTGGCCGTGGGTGTTCATAATGACCGCCAGCTGCTGCAGTTCTGCTATACCGCAGAAGTGGCGGACAGCGCGCTGAAAATTCTGGATGAAGCGGGCCTGCCGGGCGAGCTTCGCCTGCGTCAGGGGCTGGCGCTGGTGGCGATGGTGGGCGCGGGCGTCACCCGTAACCCGCTGCACTGCCACCGCTTCTGGCAGCAGCTGAAAGGCCAGCCGGTGGAGTTCACCTGGCAGTCGGAAGAGGGCATCAGCCTGGTTGCCGTTCTGCGCAAAGGGCCAACCGAAAGCCTGATTCAGGGTCTGCATACCTCTCTGTTTCGCGCGGAAAAACGCATCGGCCTGGTGCTGTTTGGTAAAGGCAACATCGGTTCCCGCTGGCTGGAGCTGTTCGCCCGCGAACAGGTCACGCTCTCGGCGCGTACCGGGTTTGAATTTATTCTCGCAGGCGTGGTGGACAGCCGCCGCAGCCTGCTGAACTACGAAGGGCTGGATGCCAGCCGCGCGCTTGCCTTCTTTAATGATGAAGCCGTCGAGCAGGATGAAGAGTCGCTGTTCCTGTGGATGCGCGCGCACCCGTATGACGATCTGGTGGTGCTGGACGTGACCGCCAGCGAACAGCTTGCCGATCAGTATCTTGATTTCGCCAGCCACGGTTTCCACGTCATCAGTGCGAACAAACTGGCGGGGGCAAGCAGCACCGATAAATACCGCCAGATCCACGACGCGTTTGAAAAAACCGGCCGTCACTGGCTGTATAACGCCACCGTGGGCGCGGGCCTGCCGGTAAACCACACCGTGCGCGACCTGATTGAAAGCGGCGACAGCATTCTGGCGCTGAGCGGTATCTTCTCCGGTACGCTCTCCTGGCTGTTCCTGCAGTTTGACGGCACCGTGCCGTTCACTGACCTGGTGGATCAGGCGTGGCAGCAGGGCTTAACGGAACCCGATCCGCGCGTTGACCTCTCCGGTAAAGACGTGATGCGTAAGCTGGTGATCCTGGCGCGCGAAGCCGGTTATGACATCGAGCCGGATTCCGTCCGCGTCGAGTCGCTGGTGCCTGCCGGCTGTGAAGAGGGTTCTGTGGATCATTTCTTTGAAAATGGTGAAGAGCTTAACGAGCAGATGGTGCAGCGTCTGGAAGCGGCGAACGAGATGGGGCTGGTGCTGCGCTACGTGGCACGTTTTGAGGCCAACGGAAAAGCGCGCGTCGGTGTCGAGGCGGTGCGTCCTGAACATCCGCTGGCGGCGCTGTTGCCGTGCGATAACGTCTTCGCCATCGAAAGCCGCTGGTACCGCGATAACCCGCTGGTGATCCGCGGCCCGGGCGCCGGGCGCGACGTCACCGCCGGGGCGATCCAGTCCGACATCAACCGTCTGGCTAAGCTGCTGTAAAAACTCAATTACCCTCTCCCTGTGGGAGAGGGTTAGGGTGAGTGCAGTCTGATGCACTCACCCCCATCATGAATTTCCCTCATCTTCCCTGAGCAAACCTCACCGTTATTGTTGATTATTTCTATTGACGTCCCTCCGCTTTTCCGTCATTTTTACATCTGGACGTCTAAACGTATAGAAGTTCACAAAACAACAGACAATGACACGCGATTGATAGGGGTAGGGTATGAGCTTTTTTCACGCCAACCAGCGGGAAGCACTGAACCAGAGCCTGGCCGAAGTAAACGGTCAGATTAACGTCTCTTTTGAATTTTTCCCGCCGCGCACCAGTGAAATGGAGCAAACCCTGTGGAGCTCTATCGATCGTCTCAGCAGCCTGAAACCAAAGTTTGTCTCCGTGACCTACGGTGCGAACTCTGGCGAGCGTGACCGTACGCACAGCATCATTAAAGGCATCAAAGATCGTACCGGTCTGGAAGCGGCGCCGCACCTCACCTGTATCGACGCTACCCGCGACGAGCTGCGTTCCATCGCCCAGGACTACTGGAATAACGGCATCCGTCATATTGTCGCACTGCGCGGCGACCTCCCGCCCGGCAGCGGCAAGCCAGAGATGTATGCGGCCGACCTGGTCGGGCTGCTGAAAGAGGTGGCAGATTTCGATATCTCCGTGGCTGCTTACCCTGAAGTTCACCCGGAAGCGAAAAGCGCCCAGGCGGATCTGCTTAACCTCAAGCGTAAAGTGGAGGCCGGTGCCAACCGCGCCATTACCCAGTTCTTCTTTGATGTCGAAAGCTACCTGCGCTTCCGTGACCGCTGCGTCTCCGCGGGCATCGACGTTGAAATTATCCCGGGCATTCTGCCGGTCTCTAACTTCAAACAGGCGAAGAAATTCGCCGATATGACCAACGTGCGCATCCCGCTGTGGATGTCCAAAATGTACGAAGGTCTGGATGATGACCCGGAAACCCGCAAGCTGGTGGGGGCCAATATCGCGATGGACATGGTGAAAATCTTAAGCCGTGAAGGGGTGAAAGACTTCCACTTCTACACGCTAAACCGCGCGGAGATGAGCTATGCCATCTGCCATACTCTGGGCGTTCGCCCCGCGTAAAACACCAAAAGCCCTCTTAAATAGAGGGCTTTTTAACAGGGTAAAAAGTTAAAAGGTATCAGCTATCGAATCTGTGGATTAATTCAACTATAACTTATTGCTAGTGGTGTATATCGTAACGGTAACACTGTAAAAGGGAGCATAGCGATGAGCACGTCAGACGAGACCAATAAAGCGGCATCAGTCGGCAAATGCCCGTTCCATCAGGGCGGCGTCGATCACAGCGCGGGCGCAGGTACAGGCAGCCGCGACTGGTGGCCAAAACAACTCCGCATCGATCTTCTTAACCAACATTCCAATCGTTCGAACCCGCTGGGTGAAGACTTCGACTACCGCAAAGAATTCAGCAAGCTTGATTACTCTGCCCTTAAAGGCGACCTCAAAGCACTTTTAACCGACTCTCAACCGTGGTGGCCTGCCGACTGGGGCAGCTATGCGGGCCTGTTTATCCGTATGGCGTGGCACGGTGCGGGTACCTATCGCTCCGTGGACGGGCGCGGTGGGGCAGGACGCGGTCAACAGCGCTTTGCGCCACTGAACTCCTGGCCGGATAACGTAAGCCTGGATAAAGCGCGCCGTCTGCTGTGGCCTATCAAGAAAAAATACGGACAAAAAATCTCCTGGGCCGACCTGTTTATCCTCGCGGGTAACGTGGCGCTGGAGAACTCCGGCTTCCGTACCTTTGGTTTTGGTGCCGGGCGTGAAGACGTCTGGGAACCGGATCTGGACGTGAACTGGGGTGATGAAAAAGCCTGGCTGACCCACCGTGACCCGGAAGCGCTGGCTAAGCGTCCTCTGGCAGCCACCGAAATGGGCCTGATCTACGTGAACCCGGAAGGGCCGAACGCCAGCGGTGAACCTCTGTCAGCGGCGGCTGCGATTCGCGCAACCTTCGGCAACATGGGCATGAACGACGAAGAGACCGTCGCGCTGATTGCAGGCGGCCACACCCTCGGCAAGACTCACGGCGCGGGTGAAGCCACCCACGTGGGTACCGACCCCGAAGCCTCACCGATTGAAGCACAGGGCCTGGGCTGGGCCAGCACGCACGGCACGGGGGTTGGTGCTGATGCCATTACCTCCGGGCTGGAGGTCATCTGGTCACAAACCCCGACCCAGTGGAGCAACTACTTCTTCGAGAACCTGTTCAAATACGAATGGGTACAGACCCGCAGCCCGGCAGGGGCGATTCAGTTTGAAGCCGTGGATGCGCCGGAAATCATGCCCGATCCGTTCGACCCGTCGAAAAAACGCAAGCCTACCATGCTGGTCACCGACCTGACGCTGCGCTTCGACCCGGAATTCGAGAAGATTTCCCGCCGCTTCCTGAACGACCCGCAGGCTTTCAACGAAGCCTTCGCGCGTGCCTGGTTCAAGCTGACCCACCGTGATATGGGGCCAAAATCGCGTTACCTTGGCCCGGAAGTGCCGAAAGAAGATCTGATTTGGCAGGACCCGCTGCCGCAGGCGGTGTTCAATCCGACGAAAGAAGACATTGAAAGCCTGAAGGCGGAAATCGCTGCCTCTGGTCTCTCCGTGAGCGAACTGGTTTCCGTTGCCTGGGCGTCAGCCTCGACCTTCCGCGGTGGCGATAAGCGTGGCGGTGCCAACGGCGCGCGTCTGGCGCTGGCACCTCAGCGCGACTGGGACGTGAACGCTGCGGCGGTTCGCGCGCTGCCAGCCCTGGAAGCTATCCAGCGCACCACCAACAAAGCCTCTCTGGCCGATATCATCGTGCTGGCGGGTGTGGTAGGCGTTGAGCAGGCCGCAAAAGCGGCAGGTGTGTATGTCACCGTACCGTTCACGCCGGGCCGCGTTGATGCGCGTCAGGATCAGACGGATATCGAGATGTTTAACCTGCTCGAACCGATTGCCGATGGTTTCCGCAACTACCGTGCGCAGGTAGATGTGTCCACCACGGAGTCTCTGCTGATTGATAAAGCCCAACAGCTGACGCTGACTGCGCCAGAACTGACGGTGCTGATCGGCGGCCTGCGCGTACTGGGTGCCAACTTTGATGGCAGCAAGAACGGCGTGTTTACCAACCGTGAGGGCGTGCTGAGCACTGATTTCTTCGTGAACCTGCTGGATATGAACACGCAGTGGAAGGCGACCGATGAGTCCAATGAGCTGTTTGCCGGAAGCGATCGCACCAGCGGTGAAGTGAAATATACCGCCACCCGCGCCGATCTGGTCTTCGGCTCTAACGCCGTCCTGCGCGCGCTGGCCGAGGTTTACGCCAGCGATGATGCGCATGAGAAGTTTGTCCACGACTTCGTTGCCGCCTGGGCGAAGGTCATGGATCTGGATCGGTTTGACGTGAAGTAGCCAGTGTGCCGGGTGGCGGCTACGCCTTACCCGGCCTACAAATTAAAGTGCCATGTAGGCCGGGTAAGCGCAGCGCCACCCGGCTTTTTTATTACTCCCACTCCTGCAGGAATCGCTGTCCATACTGGTCTGCCACCAGCAGCGCCGCATACACCTGATCCGGCGTGACGCCTCCCGGCATGTTGTGGATCGTTTCTCCTTCCGCACAAGAGGCTTCAGCAATCAGACGCATTTTGGCCGGAATATCCTCTTTGATGTTCAGCTGTGCCAGGGTGATCGGCAGCCCTACGCTGTGGCAAAGCGCCGCGACGGTCTCAATTTCTTCTACCGGCGCGTTTTCCAGCACCAGCTGCGTCAGCGTACCAAACGCCACTTTCTCCCCATGATAGAAGTGATGCGCGTCCGGCACCGCCGTCATGCCGTTATGAATAGCGTGTGCAGCCGCCAGCCCGCCGCTTTCAAAGCCGACGCCGCTGAGATAGGTGTTGGCTTCGATGATGCGTTCCAGCGCAGGCGTCACCACATGCTGTTCCGCCGCCAGCATCGCTTTTTCACCCTCTTCAACCAGCGTGTTGTAGCACAGCTCGGCGAGCGCTAATGCCGCCTGTGTGCATTTACCCCCGGCCATAGTGGTCGCGCCGCTGCGCGAGCAGGCGCGTGCTTCAAACCAGGTCGCCAGCGCGTCGCCAATCCCGGCGGCCAGCAGACGTGCAGGCGCACCTGCAACCACTTTCGTATCCACAATGACCATGTTCGGGTTGTGCGGCAGCATTAGGTAGCGATCGAACTCGCCGCTGTCGGTGTAAATAACGGAAAGGGCGCTGCACGGCGCGTCGGTGGAAGCGATAGTCGGCGCAATGGCGACCGGCACGTCCATAAAGTGAGCCAGCGCTTTCGCGGTATCCAGCGTTTTACCGCCACCAATACCCAGCACCGCCAGGCAGTCGGCGCTGTCGGCCAGCTTTTTCAGACGATCGATTTCATTTTGCGAACATTCGCCGCCAAACGGCGCAATTTCGGCATGCAGTTCGGCTTTTTTAAAACTCTGGCGCAGGGTGTCTTCGGCAAAACCCAGCACAAACTTATCGCCGACGACCAGCCAGCGGTTTGCCAGGGGTTTCAGATAGTCGCCGAGACGGGTCAGCACATCCGCGCCCTGGATATATTTCCCCGGCGATTGAATGATACGGTCCATAACAGTTCTCCCTTAGAGGTTGAGGTTACCAAACGCGTTTTTCCAGTCCTGCTCGAACTTCTCTATGGCTGACTCTACCGCCGGCGTACCGAGCATGTGTTGCGCTACGTCTAAGGGAAGCGTGATTGCTTCACATCCTGCCAACAGGCAGTCGAGCGCCTGACGCGGCGTTTTGAAGCTGGCGGCCAGCACTTTACTGTCCGGCGCGTGCAGCTCCAGCAGGGACTGCAGTTCCTGAACCATGCGAATGCCGTCACCGCCCTGCGCGTCGACGCGGTTGACGTACGGCGCGACATATTTCGCCCCTGCGAGTGCGGCGAGCAAGCCCTGCGCCGCGCTGTAAACGGCGGTGCCCAGCGTGGTTATCCCCTCTTTTTTCAATGCCTTAATTGCGATAAGTCCCTGAGCCGTCACCGGGATTTTCACCACAATGCCCGGAATGGCGTTACTCAGACGTTTGGCTTCTGCCACCATGCCTTCGGCATCGCGGCTCATGGTTTGAGCAAACAGCGTGCCTTCCGGCCCGATGGCTTGTTGCAGGCGCGGCAGCACGTCCCAGATGGATTCACGGCTGGCGGCAATGATGCTCGGATTGGTGGTGACGCCCGCAATGGGAAAAATGCGCGCCAGGCGTTCAACTTCCGCCACGTTGGCGGTATCCAGGTACAGTTCCATTATTTTTCCTTAAGTCAGAAAGGTTGAATAAAGGATACGGCGCACCCAGGCGCGGCGAATACAGGTCAATTTTGCCAAATACTGGACAAATGTAATGTCCTTGGCGAAGTGAGAGAGCGATCACAATGCTACTTTTTGGCGATCAGCTGGCTGTGGTACTGGCGTCGATATTCGGAAGGGGAACGTTCGGTGTGCTTGCGAAAGAGACGGCAAAAGTAGTTGCTGTCCGTAAATCCACAGCGTGTGGCGATATCTTTAATTTTGAGATCGTAGCCTTTCAGCAGCTGACGCGCATGTTCCAGGCGCGTTTTTGTTAAATATTCATTGAATCCGACGCTGCCGACTTTCTGGAATAGATGGGAAAGGTAGTTTGGTGAGATGTAGAACGCCTGTGCCACGGATTCGCGAGTTAACAAAGAGGCATAATTTTCTTCGATATAGCTCCGAACGGCTTCGAACAGTGCCCGGCTGCGGCTGTCGGTGTGAATTTCGCTTCCAAGCAGATCCCGGCAGTGGCTGAGCAGGCTTAAAACCACCAGCCTTGCTGTGTCCTGCTCTTCTGGCTGCATCTGTAATTCGGTGAGCGTTTGCAGAAGAAAAGCCCCCGTTCGCGGACCACGTCGGGCAACCTGGAGTTGTTGTAAGAGCACATTGTCATGCTGTAACTCGATTGTAAGCTGCTGCTTACCGAAATGTATGCTCAGGGCGTGAGGCGCAGGATGCGTAATTTGTCCAAAAAAAGAAAAAATCGCCTCGCAGGGTGTGTCAAGGGTAATGCCGAGGCAGGGAGAGGTTCGGGGATGCTGTTCAGCCAGCGCTGAGAAATGAATCTGACCCAGCGGTAACGTGCGGTTCACCAGGTCTGTCAAAATCTGGGTGATATCGGAATGCATAAGGAGACTACCGAAATTTGCCGGGTGGCGCTAACGCTTACCCGGCCTACTTATCGTAGGCCCGTGCAAGCGCAGCGCCGCCGGGCGTAAAGCATTAGCCGGTGTTACGCATACCCGCCGCAACGCCCGCAATCGTCACCATCAGCGCCTGTTCAACGCGTGGATCCGGCTCTTTCCCTTCTTCTTCCGCCAGACGTGAACGGTGCAGCAGCTCTGCCTGCAGGACGTTCAGCGGGTCGGTGTAGATGTTACGCAGCTGGATAGACTCGGCAATCCACGGCAGATCCGCCATCAGGTGTGAGTCGTTAGCGATGTCCAGCACCACTTTGATGTCGCCTTCCAGCAGTTCGCGCAGCTCTTTGCCCAGCGCCCACAGCTCGGGCTTCACTAGGCGCTGATCGTAGTATTCCGCCAGCCACAGGTCGGCTTTCGAGAAGACCATCTCCAGCATTCCCAGACGGGTAGAGAAGAACGGCCAGTCGCGGCACATGGTTTCCAGCTCGCTCTGTTTACCGTCTTCCACCACTTTTTGCAGTGCGGCACCGGCACCCAGCCAGGCGGGCAGCATTAAGCGGTTCTGCGTCCAGGCAAAGATCCACGGGATTGCACGCAGGGATTCAACGCCGCCGGTCGGACGACGTTTTGCAGGACGCGAGCCCAGCGGCAATTTACCCAGCTCCTGTTCAGGCGTGGCTGAACGGAAGTAAGGCACGAAATCTTTGTTTTCACGCACATAGCCGCGGTACAGATCGCAGGAAATAGCCGACAGTTCGTCCATGATGTGGCACCAGGAGGCTTTCGGCTCCGGCGGTGGCAGCAGGTTGGCTTCGAGGATCGCGCTGGTATAAAGCGACAGGCTGCTGATGGTCACTTCCGGCAGGCCGTACTTGAAGCGGATCATCTCGCCCTGCTCGGTCACGCGCAGGCCGCCTTTCAGGCTTCCCGGCGGCTGTGACAGCAGTGCCGCGTGAGCAGGCGCGCCGCCACGGCCAATGGAGCCACCGCGTCCGTGGAACAGGGTCAGCTCGATACCGGCTTTTTCGCAGGTTTTGATCAGTGCGTCCTGCGCCTGATACTGCGCCCAGGATGCCGCCATTACGCCCGCATCTTTTGCGGAGTCGGAATAGCCGATCATCACCATCTGTTTGCCCTGAATAAAGCCGCGATACCAGTCGATGTTCAGCAGTTGGCTCATCACGTCGTTGGCGTTGTTCAGGTCGTCGAGGGTTTCAAACAGCGGAGCAACTGGCAGGGCGTAGTCGATTCCCGCTTCTTTCAGCAGAAGGTGAACGCCCAGCACGTCGGACGGGGTTTTCGCCATGGAGATCACATAGGCGGCGACCGATCCTTTCGGTGCGTCCACGATCGCTTTACAGGTGTTGAGCACTTCGCGGGTATCGTTGCTTGGCTCCCAGTTGCGCGGCAGCAGAGGGCGCTTGGAGTTCAGCTCGCGGATCAGGAACGCCTGCTTGTCGGCTTCGGACCAGCTTTCATAGTCGCCGATGCCGAGATAGCGGGTCAGCTCGCCCAGCGCTTCGGTATGACGGGTACTTTCCTGACGAACGTCGATACGTACCAGCGGCACGCCGAAACACTTCACGCGACGCAGGGTGTCGAGCAGTTCGCCGTTGGCAATGATGCCCATCCCGCAGGCCTGCAGCGATTTATAACAGGCGTACAGCGGCTCCCAAAGCTGTTCGTTCTGGCTGAGCAGGCCTTCTGGTTTTGGCAGACGCTGGCCTTTCAGGCGCGCTTCCAGCCAGGCCTGAGTGGCCATCAGCTGACCGCGCAGTTTTTTCATCAGGAAACGGTACGGCTCGCTGGCACCTTCTTCACCGGCCAGCGCGCGCAGTTCCGGCGTCGCTTCAACCATCGACAGCTCGGAGATCAGCACCTGAATATCTTTCAGGAACAGATCGGTCGCTTTCCAGCGGCTCAGCAGCAGGACGTGACGGGTGATTTCTGCGGTGACGTTCGGGTTGCCGTCGCGGTCGCCGCCCATCCAGGAGGTAAAGCGGACCGGCACAAAGTCGACCGGCAGACGGTAGCCCAGGTTCGCTTCCAGCTGTTCGTTCAGCTCGCGCAGGTAGTTCGGTACCCCTTCCCACAGGCTGTTTTCCACCACCGCAAAGCCCCATTTAGCTTCGTCGACCGGGCTTGGGCGATGCTTACGAATTTCATCGGTGTGCCAGGACTGAGCAATCAGCTGGCGCAGGCGGCGCATCAGCTGGTTGCGTTCATAGTCGGCAATGTCTTTGTTATCCAGCTGCTTCAGGCAGTTGTTCACTTCCACCATTTTGTGGATCAGGGTGCGACGGGTGATCTCGGTTGGGTGAGCGGTCAGTACCAGCTCCAGCGAAAGTGACTCCACCGCTTTTTTGATGGTGGCTTCGTTGAGGTCTGGCTGGTCTTTCAGTTTACGAAGGGTGCGGGCAATGACTTCCGGGTTGCTGGCCGCTTCGCCGTTTGGCGAAATGCTGTGGTATTGCTCAGCGGTGTTGGCCAGGTTCAGGAACTGGCTGAAGGCGCGGGCAACGGGCAGCAGCTCATCGTTCGAAAGGTTCTGCAAGGTGGTAAGCAGCTCCTGACGACTGGCCTCGTTACCTGAACGGGAAGATTTAGACAGCTTGCGGATGGTTTCAACGCGGTCGAGGATGTTCTCCCCCAACGCATCTTTGATGGTATCTCCAAGCACTTTGCCGAGCATACTGACATTACTACGCAACGCGGAATATTGTTCGTTCATAAAAACCCAGTCACCCCATCATTTTTGTTTATGCCCAGGCGAAAATCTTCTGGACATTATTTTGTCATCTCCCTTTATAAAGCCACGTAAAACCCCCGTCGTCAATTGCTGCGAAAACGGTTCAGCAAACGAATAAATGTGGGCAATTTACGAAATTTAATTCGCATTGCGTCAGATAAGAGATGCTTATGGAAATGTGAAGGAGATCGCGGGATTTTCCCCTCTCTTCCGAGAGGGGAAAGGTCATTAATGCCAGCAGAAATGATGTACAACCTGGGTAATCAGTTCGCGGGTGGGCTTGATAAAGCGGGTTTCAAGATATTCATCCGGCTGGTGCGCCTGGTTGATGGAACCAGGGCCAAGAACCAGCGTCGGGCACAGCGTCTGAATAAACGGCGCTTCGGTGCAGTAGTTCACCACGTCAGTCTTTTCACCGAGCAGCTTTTCCACCACTTCGACCAGCTGATGGTCCGGCGGGCATTCATAACCCGGGATCGGCGGGTGCAGTTCCGAGACCGTCAGGCGGCCCGGCCAGCGCTCACTCACCGGGGCCAGCGCTTCGTTCAGTAAACCATCCAGATCGCTCAGGGTCATGCCCGGCAGCGGTCGGATGTCCATGTGCAGCTCGCAGCAGGCGCAGATACGGTTCGAGGCATCACCGCCGTGCAGGCTGCCGAGATTGAGCGTTGGATACGGCACGGTGAACGCCTCATAGTGGTAACGCTCTTTCAGATCGTCGCGCAGGGTCATGATGCGGCCGATGGCGTCATGCATCAGCTCAATGGCGTTGACGCCGCGCGCCGGATCGCTGGAGTGGCCGGACTGGCCGAGCACGCGCACGGCGGTAGAGATATGGCCTTTATGCGCGCGAATCGGTTGCAGAGACGTCGGCTCGCCGATGATCGCGCAATCCGGACGAATCGACGTGTTTTCTGAGAAGTAGCGCGCGCCCGCCATGCTGGTCTCTTCATCAGCGGTCGCCAGAATGTAGAGCGGTTTTTTCAGCTTCGTCACGTCCACGTCACGCAGCGCGTCGAGGATAAAGGCGAAGAAGCCTTTCATGTCTGCGGTGCCCAGACCGTAGAGCTTGTTGTCGTGCTCGGTCAGGGTGAACGGATCGCGCGTCCAGCGGCCATCGTCAAACGGCACGGTGTCGGTGTGACCGGCCAGCAGCAGGCCGCCCGCACCGGTTCCGGTACTGGCGAGCAGGTTAAATTTGTGACGAGTGCCGGGGACGGGCTGAACCTCAACGTTAAACCCAAGATCGCTAAACCAACCCGCCAGCAGATTGATTAAAGACTCATTGCTCTGATCCAGCGCTTCTTCCGTTGCGCTGATGGACGGTGTGGCAATCAGGGCGCGGTAGATCTCGATAAATGGCGGTAAGTTCATTTTCATTGTTGACACACCTTAGGTCGTGATAGTATCAATATTCATGCAATAAATGTGAATAAAAATACATTAACGTTGAGCATAAAGGAACCCGATGTTGAATACGCTGATTGTAGGCGCTAGCGGTTATGCGGGCGCAGAGCTTGTAAGCTACGTGAATCGCCATCCACATATGACCATAACCGCTTTGACCGTGTCAGCGCAAAGCAATGATGCAGGAAAGTTAATTTCCGATTTGCATCCGTGGCTTTTGGGCATTGTCGATCTGCCTTTGCAGCCCATGTCTGACATCAGCGAGTTTACCGACGGCGTCGACGTGGTGTTTTTAGCCACCGCGCACGAGGTCAGCCACGACCTGGCGCCGCAGTTTCTGGCAGCCGGATGCGTGGTCTTCGACCTCTCCGGCGCGTTCCGCGTTAACGACGGCGCGTTCTACGAAAAATATTACGGTTTCACCCATCAGCATCCGGATCTGCTTGAAAAAGCGGTGTACGGCCTGGCGGAGTGGAGCGCAGATAAACTGAAAGAAGCGGATCTGATTGCTGTCCCGGGCTGCTACCCGACGGCGGCACAGCTTTCGCTGAAACCGCTGATCGACGCCGGGCTGCTGGATCTGAACCAGTGGCCGGTGATCAACGCCACCAGCGGCGTGAGCGGAGCAGGGCGCAAGGCCGCCATCTCCAACAGCTTCTGCGAAGTGAGCCTTCAGCCGTATGGCGTGTTTAATCATCGCCATCATCCTGAAATCACCACCCATCTGGGCGCGGACGTCATTTTCACCCCGCATCTGGGCAGCTTCCCGCGTGGGATCCTCGAAACCATTACCTGCCGCCTGAAGCCTAGCGTGACCAAAGAGCAGGTGAATGAGGTCTTCACGCAGGCGTATGCGGACAAACCGCTGGTGCGCCTGTACGACAAAGGCGTGCCGGCGCTGAAAAATGTGGTCGGCCTGCCGTTCTGCGACATCGGCTTTGCCGTGCAGGGTGAGCATCTCATCGTGGTGGCCGCAGAAGATAACTTACTGAAAGGCGCTGCCGCTCAGGCAATGCAGTGTGCAAATATTCGTTTCGGTTTCCCGGAAACGCAGGCTCTTATTTAAGGTGTGATGATGAACCCATTAATTATCAAACTCGGTGGTGTACTGCTGGACAGCGAAGAAGCGCTGGAGCGTCTGTTTACCGCGCTGGTGAACTATCGCGAATCACACCAACGTCCGCTGGTGATTGTGCACGGCGGCGGCTGCGTGGTGGATGAGCTGATGAAAGGGCTCAACCTGCCGGTGATCAAGAAGAACGGCCTGCGCGTGACGCCTGCGGATCAGATTGACATTATCACCGGTGCGCTGGCGGGTACGGCGAACAAAACCCTGCTGTCCTGGGCGAAGAAACACCACATTGCCTCCGTTGGCCTCTATCTGGGCGATGGCGACAGCGTAAAAGTGACCCAGCTCGACGAAGCGCTCGGTCACGTTGGACTGGCGCAGCCGGGTTCGCCTAAGCTGATTAACACGTTGCTGGAAGGCGGTTTCCTGCCGGTGGTGAGCTCTATCGGCGTGACCGAAGAGGGCGAGCTGATGAACGTTAACGCTGACCAGGCGGCAACTGCACTGGCGGCAACGCTGGGTGCGGACCTGATCCTGCTCTCCGACGTGAGCGGCATTCTGGACGGTAAAGGCCAGCGCATTGCGGAAATGACTGCGGCAAAAGCCGAGCAGCTGATTGCGCAGGGCATCATCACCGACGGCATGATCGTCAAAGTGAACGCCGCGCTGGATGCGGCGCGCACGCTGGGCCGTCCGGTTGATATCGCCTCCTGGCGTCACGCGGAGCAGCTTCCGGCGCTGTTTAACGGCTCGCCGATTGGCACGCGTATTCTGGCTTAAGATTCTGTGCCGGATGGCGCTTCGCTTATCCGGCCTACGTGAATTTTGTAGGCCCGGTAAGCGCAGCGCCACCGGGCAAAAATATCATCATTAAGGAAATTCGTTATGGCACTTTGGGGTGGGCGTTTTACACAGGCAGCGGATCAGCGGTTCAAACAGTTCAACGACTCTTTGCGCTTCGACTACCGCCTGGCCGAACAGGATATCGTCGGCTCTGTGGCCTGGTCCAAAGCGCTGGTGACCGTTGGCGTACTGACCGCAGACGAACAGCAGCAGCTGGAAGAGGCGCTGAACAATCTGCTGGAAGAAGTGCGTCTGGATCCGCAGCAAATTCTGCAGAGCGATGCCGAAGATATTCACAGCTGGGTGGAAGGCAAACTGATCGACAAAGTCGGCCAGTTGGGTAAAAAGCTCCATACCGGGCGTAGCCGTAATGACCAGGTGGCGACCGACCTGAAGCTGTGGTGTAAAGATACCGTCGCGGAGCTGCTGGCGGCTAACCGTCAGCTGCAGACCGCGCTGGTGGAGACCGCACAGAACAATCAGGACGCGGTGATGCCGGGTTATACCCACCTGCAGCGCGCGCAGCCGGTGACCTTTGCGCACTGGTGTCTGGCCTATGTAGAGATGCTGGCGCGTGACGAAAGCCGTCTGCAGGATACCCTGAAGCGTCTGGACGTCAGCCCGCTGGGCAGCGGCGCGCTGGCGGGTACCGCTTACGAAATCGACCGTGAACAGCTGGCAGGCTGGCTGGGCTTTGCCTCCGCCACCCGTAACAGCCTGGACAGCGTCTCTGACCGTGACCACGTGCTGGAGCTGCTCTCCAATGCGTCTATCGGCATGGTGCACCTGTCGCGCTTTGCCGAAGATCTGATTTTCTTTAACTCCGGTGAAGCGGGCTTCGTTGAGCTGTCCGACCGCGTGACGTCAGGCTCATCCCTGATGCCGCAGAAGAAAAACCCGGACGCGCTGGAGCTGATCCGCGGGAAATGTGGCCGCGTGCAGGGCGCGCTGACCGGCATGATGATGACCCTGAAAGGGCTGCCGCTGGCGTACAACAAAGATATGCAGGAAGACAAAGA
>OKVJ01000506.1_pt1 | contig 15189 bp, 12 predicted proteins | sample 1606921 | NCBI WGS metagenome assembly OKVJ01 (sample SAMN03281016, study PRJEB24777) | human gut metagenome | isolation source: fecal sample PR161 from 1 month old female Malay infant, caesarean...
GGACAGATTACATGGCTATCTCTATTAAGACACCTGAAGAAATTGAAAAGATGCGCGTCGCCGGTCGTCTGGCCGCGGAAGTGCTGGAAATGATCGAGCCGTTCGTGAAGCCGGGCGTCAGCACCGGCGAACTGGATCGCATCTGTAATGACTATATCGTTAACGAGCAGCACGCGGTTTCCGCCTGTCTCGGCTACCACGGTTTCCCGAAATCCGTCTGCATCTCTATTAATGAAGTGGTTTGCCACGGTATTCCGGACGACGAAAAACTGTTGAAAGATGGCGACATCGTCAACATCGACGTGACCGTCATTAAAGACGAGTACCACGGTGACACCTCAAAGATGTTCATCGTTGGCAAACCAACGATTCTGGGCGAGCGTCTGTGCAAAGTGACGCAAGAGAGCCTGTACCTGGCGCTGAAAATGGTTAAGCCGGGTATTCGCCTGCGCACCCTCGGTGCCGCAATTCAGAAATTCGTGGAAGCGGAAGGTTTCTCAGTGGTGCGCGAATACTGCGGTCACGGCATTGGCCGCGTCTTCCATGAAGAGCCGCAGGTTCTGCACTATGATGCCGATGACGGCGGCGTGGTGCTGCAAAAAGGGATGACCTTTACCATTGAGCCAATGGTCAACGCGGGCGACTACCGCATCCGTACCATGAAAGACGGCTGGACGGTGAAAACCAAAGACAGAAGCTTGTCTGCCCAGTACGAGCATACTATTGTGGTAACGGACAACGGCTGCGAAATTATGACGTTGCGCAAGGATGACACCATCCCGGCGATACTGACGAACATTGAGTGATAAAAAGCCGGCAAATGCCGGCTTTTTTAATGGCGATAGCTTTTTCTTATGGGTGGCGCACGATGAGTAATCTATTACCCGAACAGTATGCTAACACAGCACTTCCCACCCTCCCCGACCAGCCCGATAACCCGGGCGTCTGGCCGCCGCACGAGCTGACCTGCGCGCACATAAAAGCCCATATGGATGTTTTCCACCGCTGGCTGGGCAGCGCGTTCGATGCGGGCGTCTCTGCCGAGCAGCTCATCGAAGCGCGCACCGAATTTATCGACCAGCTCCTGCAGCGTCTGTGGATCGACTACGGTTTCGGGCAGGTGAGCGACGTCGCGCTGGTTGCCGTCGGGGGCTATGGCCGCGGGGAGCTGCATCCGCTTTCCGATATCGACCTGCTGATCCTGAGCCGCAAAAAGCTGCCGGAAGAACAGGCGCAGAAAATAGGCGAGCTGCTGACTCTGCTGTGGGACGTCAAGCTTGAAGTGGGCCACAGCGTGCGCACCCTGGAAGAGTGTCTGCTGGAGGGGCTCTCGGACCTGACCGTCGCCACCAACCTGATTGAAACCCGCCTACTGATTGGCGACGTCGCGCTGTTCCTGGAGCTGCAAAAGCATATTTTCAGCGACGGCTTCTGGCCATCTGAGAAATTCTTCGCCGCCAAGGTCGAGGAGCAAAACCAGCGCCACCAGCGCTACCACGGCACCAGCTATAATCTTGAACCCGATATTAAAAGCAGCCCCGGCGGCCTGCGCGACATCCACACGTTACAGTGGGTCGCCCGTCGCCACTTTGGCGCCACCTCGATGGACGAGATGGTCGGCTTTGGCTTCCTGACCGAGGCCGAGCGTAACGAGCTAAACGAGTGTCTGCACCTGCTGTGGCGCATCCGTTTTGCCCTGCATCTGGAAGTTACCCGCTACGATAACCGCCTGCTGTTTGACCGTCAGCTCAGCGTAGCGCAGCGGCTGAACTATCAGGGCGAAGGCAACGAGCCGGTTGAGCAGATGATGAAGGATTTCTTCCGCGTCACCCGCCGGGTCACCGAGCTGAACCAGATGCTGTTGCAGCTGTTCGACGAGGCCATTCTGGCCCTGACTGCCGACGAAAAGCCGCGCCCGATTGACGATGAATTCCAGCTGCGCGGCACGCTTATCGATCTGCGCGACGAAACGCTGTTTATCCGCGAGCCGGAAGCGATCCTGCGGATGTTCTATACCATGGTGCGCAACAGCACCATCACCGGGATCTACTCCACCACCCTGCGCCATCTGCGCCACGCGCGCCGCCATCTGACGCAGCCTTTGTGTTACATCCCGGAAGCGCGCTCGCTGTTCCTGAGCATGCTCCGCCATCCGGGTGCCGTCAGCCGCGGGCTGCTGCCGATGCACCGCCACAGCGTGCTGTGGGCCTATATGCCGCAGTGGTCGCATATCGTTGGGCAGATGCAGTTCGATCTGTTCCACGCCTACACGGTGGATGAACACACCATCCGGGTGATGCTCAAGCTGGAAAGCTTTGCCAAAGAAGAGACGCGCTCCCGCCACCCGCTGTGCGTGGAGCTGTGGCCGCGCCTGACCCATCCGGAACTGATCCTGATTGCCGCCCTGTTCCACGACATCGCCAAGGGCCGCGGCGGCGATCACTCGGTGCTGGGCGCGCAGGACGTGCTGAAATTTGCCGAACTGCACGGTCTCAATTCGCGCGAAACGCAGCTGGTCGCCTGGCTGGTGCGCCATCACCTGCTGATGTCGGTCACCGCCCAGCGTCGCGATATTCAGGACCCTGAGGTTATTAAGCAGTTCGCCGAAGAAGTTCAAACGGAAAATCGTCTGCGTTATCTGGTCTGCCTGACGGTGGCCGATATTTGCGCCACCAACGAGACCCTGTGGAACAGCTGGAAGCAGAGCCTGCTGCGCGAGCTGTACTTCGCCACCGAAAAACAGCTGCGACGCGGGATGCAAAACACCCCGGACATGCGCGAGCGCGTGCGTCATCACCAGCTGCAGGCGCTAGCGCTGCTGCGGATGGATAACATTGATGAAGAGGCACTACATCAGATTTGGGCCCGCTGCCGTGCCAACTATTTTGTGCGCCACAGCCCAAACCAGCTTGCCTGGCACGCACGGCACCTGCTGAAGCACGATCTGTCTCAACCGATGATCCTGCTGAGCCCGCAGGCCACGCGCGGCGGAACGGAGATATTCATCTGGAGCCCGGACCGGCCTTATCTGTTTGCTGCCGTCTGCGCCGAGCTGGACAGACGTAACCTGAGCGTTCACGACGCGCAGATTTTTACCACCCGCGACGGCATGGCGATGGATACCTTTATCGTGCTGGAGCCGGACGGCAGCCCGCTGTCGTCGGACAGGCATGAAGGGATACGCTTCGGTCTGGAGCAGGCGATCACGCAGCGCAGCTGGCAACCACCGCAGCCGCGCCGTCAGCCGGCTAAGTTACGCCACTTTACCGTCGATACCGAGGTCAACTTCCTGCCGACCCACACCGACCGTAAATCGTTCCTGGAGCTGATCGCGCTCGACCAGCCAGGGCTGCTTGCTCGTGTCGGCCAGGTTTTTGCCGATCTGGGAATTTCGCTCCATGGGGCCCGAATTACAACCATTGGCGAGCGAGTAGAAGATTTATTTATAATCGCCACCGCAGACCGGCGTGCCCTTAATAATGACCTGCAGCTTGAAGTGCAACAACGGTTGACAGCAGCCCTCAATCCAAACGATAAAGGGTGACGTGTTTTTTAGTGAAATGGAAAGAGTAAACAATGCAGCAGTTACAGAACGTTATTGAGTCCGCTTTTGAGCGTCGCGCCGAGATCACCCCGGCAAATGTGGATACCGTGACCCGTGAAGCGGTAAACCAGGTTATTTCCCTGCTGGATTCCGGCGCCCTGCGCGTGGCAGAAAAAATCGACGGTCAGTGGGTCACTCATCAATGGCTGAAGAAGGCCGTGCTGCTCTCTTTCCGCATCAACGATAACCAGGTTATCGACGGAGCAGAAAGCCGCTACTTCGATAAAGTGCCAATGAAATTCGCAGATTACGACGAAGCGCGTTTCCAGAAAGAAGGTTTCCGCGTGGTGCCACCGGCAGCAGTTCGTCAGGGTGCATTCATCGCACGCAACACCGTGCTGATGCCATCCTATGTGAACATCGGTGCGTACGTTGACGAAGGCACCATGGTCGATACCTGGGCAACCGTCGGTTCCTGCGCGCAGATCGGTAAAAACGTTCACCTTTCCGGCGGCGTCGGCATCGGTGGCGTTCTGGAGCCACTGCAGGCTAACCCAACCATCATCGAAGACAACTGCTTCATCGGCGCACGTTCAGAAGTCGTTGAAGGCGTGATCGTGGAAGAAGGCTCCGTGATCTCCATGGGCGTTTACATCGGCCAGAGCACCCGCATTTACGATCGCGAAACCGGTGAAGTGCACTACGGTCGCGTTCCGGCGGGCTCAGTGGTGGTTTCCGGTAACCTGCCGTCAAAAGACGGTAAATACAGCCTGTACTGTGCCGTTATCGTGAAGAAAGTGGATGCGAAAACCCGCGGTAAAGTGGGCATCAACGAACTGCTGCGCACCATCGACTAATCCCCGACGCGTTGATAAACCGGGACGCGCCTGTGCGTCCCGGTATAATCATCAAAAACGTCCGTTTCCGCAGTCGCGATTGCCATTCCCTTTTTTCTCAACCCTGCGATATCCGCCGCCATACGCTGGCTCCCCAGCCAGAAAAGCCCGTCGAGAGCCGTCACGGCCAGACCCGACTCCAGCGCCAGCTTCAGTCGCTCACGCGGCGCTTTTACCTCTTTGGCGATCTGCCGGAAGGGCTCTGCAGTAAGCCCGGTGGGATCGATCCGCCGAATGCGGGTACTCATGCGGTACTGAAAAGCCTCAGGAATCGCATTGAGATCGGCTTTCAGGCTGTAGACGCAGCCAAAGCGCTTGCCGTTAAAGATGACGTTCTTCTGGCTTAGCTGAAACTCATCGCGCAGCCCGGCGATAAGCTGAGGGGCGCGGGTCAGCACCAGTCGGAACGGCAGTTCGAAGCTGGTGACATAATCCACGTTCAGTAAGGCAATACGTAAACGCTCTTCCGCACCCGCCTTTAGCTGGCGGCACTCTGCGGCAACTTCTGCCCACTGGTGCGTGAGCCTTGGGCCCTCATCTGCGGCGCCAAAGCTGTATTTTTCGATCTGATAATCAATGCGTCCTGACATGTCATTATCCCCGCGGGCTACGCTTTTGTGCGATAACTTTGCCTCATTTCCCCGCTTTTGAATACCCGTCTCGCTCGCCTTTTCTCAGCTGAAGTAACAATGATGAATCTCTTTACAAGCAAGTTCACCTCGTTACTTAATGCAAATTTTTTCTTTTAAAACATAGCTTTGTTGAAAAACAGGATTAACGATATTATTCGTGAACAGCAAATAATAATCTGGCCTTGCGGGCAATAAACGGGAATCGTGCAATGAGTCATTACGGCAAAATAATTGGTGCGGGGATCGCAGGTCTGGTCACTCTGGCCGGGACGTATTTATGGGGAAAAAATAACGGCAAAGACGAAGGGATTGCTGAAGGGCAGCAGATCGCAAAAGCTGAATACGCCGAAAAGATCAAAAAACTCCAGACTGAACTGGCGGACAAGATGCGCGATATCAGTAAACGGGATGACTTTATCCTCGCGGCGTATGCGCTGGGGACATGCTGCATCAAGGCTAATGGCAAGCCCCCGGCGGAAAATATCGCCCTGCTGGATGATGCAGTGTCTGGTCTTGTTCCGCGTGAAAAGTTACCTCAAGCCGTTCAGCAGAAGATCGTCGAGATGGTCGAAACACCGCCCAATCTGCCAACGGTTTGGTCACTTATAAATGAATATCAGCTTAACGATGCGAAAAGTCTGGAGAGGTTTAGCCTCATTGTTGGCATGATGGCAAGTCAGGATGAGCTAAGAACACAAAGCGAAAGTGATTTTATGGCCTCCTGGAACTTACTGGTTGCGGCCTGAGGACGACGGATGACAAATCTTAATGCACATCTCGCCAGAATGAAAAAGCTGCAACAGGTGCGGAATGCCCCTGCGCTAAAATCCGTGGCGACGGCGTCCGCCATCGAAGCTCATCTGACCGGAGAAGTCGATGCTGCATTTATAAAGGGGTGCGATACCGGCAGCATTTACCACGAAGCGATCATGGGGGCCAACCTGACGGTCAGCAACGACGACGTTATGGCCCGCCTGGATGTAATCTCAACGGGCAGCGCCATCGACAATATCCTCGAACCCGTGTTTCTCAGCCTGCTCGACGGCACAATGCGCGCCTGCAATATCGGCACCCGACAAGGTGTTACCCCGTCCCGCCTGTACCAGGAGTGCCGGGCGTTCAGTTACGAAGCGCCCGAAAGAAATGCCTTTATGCTGGATAGCTACAGCGAGCACTTGAACGAGCGTCAAAACATTGACCGTTTTTCTGAACAATCGTCGTTTAACGGCGGCGAAATGACACGCAACAACGACTCTCTGAACATGCGCGATGGTGCAAAAATGAAGGCCCGTAAAGAGAACCATTTCTCCGGTAGTCTGCGCGCTGAGGATGAATATGGTAACGGCACGATCTACCAGTACAAAAAACATGCGAAAAGCGAGGGAGAGCAGAAGCAGGCTGCCGAAGTCGATCATGTCGTCTCCTGCGCCGAAGTATGCAACAACCTCAAAAGCAACAAGGCTCTGAAGCTTGATGACATCAAAAATATTCTCAATATTGACGAAAATTATGCTGTTACCAGCATGCAAAACAACCGTGGCGAGAAAACCGGTAAGTTCGCTAAAACCCGCGAAGAACTCCAGCAGGAGATCGATCAGGGCTTTGTAGTTGTCAAAAAAGGGAAAAAAGATGTCGCGCATCCGCTGACAGAAGAGGAAATCAAAACGCGGCAGGTGATGGTCGAGAAAATGGACATCGCGCAGCAAACGATGGATACCAAAACCAATGAAACCGTATTTGATAATATCCGCAAGGATCGCGACGTCCAAAAAGTTCTGGCGAAAGATGCGGCCCAGGCATCAGGTCATCAGTCGCTGGGCGATCTCATTCTCTTCATTATCAAGCCTCTTTACTATGAGCTGCGCAGCTGTTTAACGCACGGTATTGAAGCTGGCGTAGGTGCGAGCGATTTTTCGCAGGCTCTGTCGATTCGTCTTGGTCGCATGAAAGATCACATTCTCAAAAACGCTGTCGTTTTATTAAAAGATGTTGCCGTCGGCTTTATTAAAAATTTCGTGTCGATGCTGCTGGAAGGGATAGTTAACTGCTTCGTTGGCGTGTTCAAAAACATCATGCGGATGGTAAAAGAAGGCTTTAAGGTCCTGATGCAGACGGTACCGATCCTCAGGGATAAACACAGCAGTATGGCCCAAAAAGGCGATGCCATTCTTAAGCTTGTAGCAGGTTCTCTTTCCGTCTTTGCGGCTATTGGCCTTGAGTCATGGCTCAGCGGCCTTGGTCTACCAGGACCGCTCCCCATTTTACTCTCATCGGTCCTGACCGCCGTGATTACGGCGCTGGTGATGTTCCTGCTGGATAAGCTCGATCTGTTCGGCGTCAATCAGGCAATCAAAAAACAGCGGATCGACGAACTGTTGGAACAGGAAATTGCCACCACGGAAAGCGAAATGCTGGCCTCCATCGCCTTACTGCGCTAGCGCTCAGATCGTCAGGTTTTGGTATTAAAATGATTTCCACTTGACGTAGTCGTTAAAAACAACAATAAACGAGTGGGGGCAATGCACCTTCCCTGCCCGGTAATTTCAGTGAAATGTAATCAGGATCGACCCCGCTTTTTTTGTATATGAGGGTGGCAAAAAGTAATTTTTTCATTAATTATTCAAAGGTTATGTTGAGATAAGGGTACCGCTATGTACGATAATCTGAAAAGTCTGGGCATTACCAATCCTGATGAAATCGATCGTTACAGCCTTCGCCAGGAAGCCAACAACGACATTTTAAAAATCTATTTTCACAAGGATAAAGGAGAGTTTTTCGCCAAGAGCGTGAAGTTTAAATATCCACGCCAGCGTAAGACCGTCGTCGCTGACGGCGTAGGACAAGGGTACAAAGAGGTGCAGGAAATCAGCCCTAACCTGCGCTATGTGATCGATGAACTCGATCAGATTTGCCAGCGCGATCGCACCGAAGTCGATCTCAAGCGTAAGATCCTCGACGATCTGCGTCACCTTGAAAGCGTTGTCACCAACAAGATCAGCGAGATTGAAGCAGATCTTGAGAAATTAACGCGGAAATAAAAGCAAAACGGCAATCCCTGATTGCCGTTTTTAGTGTTTGCGCCCTCTCCCCGTGGGAGAGGGATGGGGTGAGGGCACCAGACCGCACTCAGTCATCTCTGTTCGTCCAGCTGCAACGCGACATAGAGCAGCAGCCTGTCGTCAAAGTTCCCCAAATCCAGCCCCGTCAGCTCCGAGATCCGGTTTAGCCGGTACTCAAGCGTATTGCGGTGAATAAACAGCGCTTTTGAGGTCGCCAGCGGTTGCACGTTATGGCGAAACCACGCCTGCAGCGTCCGGCGCAGTAACCCATTGTTGTCCATCGCCTTCAGGCGCGCTAATGGCCGCGCCAGCTCATTGGCCTGCCAGCCGCCGCGCAGGCTGTCGAGCAGCACCGGCAGCATCAGATCCTGATAGAAATAACTGCGGCTCTCCGGCATCCGCTGCTTGCCCACCATCATGGTGGTGCGCGCGGTACGCCAGGACCGGGCGATGCTGCCCGGCCCGGTAAAGTAATTGCCCAGGGCAACGCGAAAACGCAACTGGCCGTTCTCCTGCATACGGGAAATCAGCAGTTCCACGCGACGACGATGATCTTCCGCATCCCAGCGGCCGAACGCATTGAGCGCGGGTTTGAGTACCACCATTTCCGTCAGCGAGACTATCGCCACCAGGTTGTCGCGCTCCGGCGTCGCCAGCGCATTTTGCAGCTGCTGCAGCTCGGCCATCGCGCTGTCTACGCCAAGCTGTCCGCTATCGACCTCAATCACCGCCACCACGCGCGGCTGGTTCAGATCGATCCCCAGACGCTGCGCCCATTCGCTGAGTGCAGGCGTATGTTCTTCCGCCTGAATCAGGTTCATCACCAGCTCTTCACGTAAGCGGCTGTCCTGAGCAAGCAGATGCATCAGACGCGACTGCTCCAGCATCATTTCCGCCGTCATACAGACCAGCTCGCCGTATTTACGCAGGGATTCCGGTTCGCCCGTCAGGCCAATGACGCCAACAATTTCCCCTTCCAGACGCAGCGGCAGGTTGATCCCCTGACGCACGCCGTGCAGGTGTTTCGCTACCGCATCATCGATATCAACCACGCGGCCCTGAGAGAGCACCAGCAGGGCTCCTTCGTGCAATTCCCCAATACGCTCGCGATCGCCGCTGCCAATAATGCGCCCGCGGGCATCCATTACGTTGATATTGGTATCAATGATGCGCATGGTGCGCGCCACGATATCCTGCGCCATTTTGGTATCAAGATGCCAGCCAGCCATGTAACCCTCCTGTGAGCAGAGCTCAAGCATAGGGAAGTTCAGCAGCGACTGCATTGTGCGAATGCACAAAGTGAGAGGGGGAAGTATGGAGTTGCGGTAGGCGTCACAGAAACAAGAAAGCCCCTGCGTACAGGGGCTTAAGAGAATTACTGCATCAGCAGGTAAATTGAGGTGTCACCGCGCTGGATATTCAGCGCCAGCACGGACGGTTTGCTGTCGAGAATTTTGCGCAGTTCAGCGATGTTTTTCACCGGTTGCTGGTTAGCCCCCATGATCACATCGCCTTTTTTCAGGCCGATACGGGCAGCAGGTGAATTTGCTTTCACGTTGTTCACCACCACGCCTTTGTCCTGGCCCTTGTTACTCATCTCTGCGCCTTCAATTCCGCTGAAGATGGTGCTGGAGTCCACCTGATTCTGGCTGCTCTGCTGCAGTTCCAGGCTTACGTTAACCGGTTTGCCGTCACGCAGCAGGCCAAGGGTCACTTTGCTGCCAATTGGCATCGAGCCCACTTCCGCACGCAGGGCGGCAAAGCTGCTGATCGGTTTACCGTTCAGAGAGGTGATCACATCACCCGCTTTAATGCCCGCCTTCGCTGCAGAGGAGTTCGGCATAACCTGGCTGACGAACGCACCGCGCTGCGCATCCACCTTCATCGCTTTCGCCAGCTCGGAGTTCAGCTCGGTACCCATAATACCCAGCTCACCGCGTTTCACCTGGCCGTACTGCACCATCTGAGCAGTCAGGTTTTTCACCATGTTGCTCGGGATAGCAAAGCCGATACCGATGTTACCGCCGTCCGGTGCCAGAATAGCGGTGTTGATACCGATCAGCTCGCCGTTCAGGTTCACCAGCGCACCGCCGGAGTTACCGCGGTTGATTGCCGCGTCCGTCTGGATGAAGTTTTCATAGTTTTCCGCATTCAGGCCGCTACGGCCCAGCGCAGAAACAATACCGGAGGTCACGGTTTCACCCAGACCGAACGGGTTACCGATAGCGACGGTGTAATCGCCCACGCGCAGCGCATCGGAGTCGGCAATTTTAATCGCCGTCAGGTTCTTCGGATCCTGAATCTGGATCAGCGCAATGTCGGAGCGCGGATCTTTACCCACCACTTTAGCATCGAATTTACGACCATCGCTCAGCTGAACTTTAATGGTGCTGGCGTTATCCACAACGTGGTTGTTGGTGACCACGTAGCCTTTTGCGGCATCAATAATCACACCGGAACCAAGCGCCATGAATTTCTGTTGCTGGCCGCCGCCCTGGCCGTCATCCCCTGCGCCACCGCCCTGACAGAACGGAGAACTCTGGAATGGCGAACCGTCCTGGCAGAACGGTGAATTGTCACCGAAGAACTGCTGGAAGTTACGCGGCATGCGCGGCGTATTGACGGTCGTGCTGCCCTCAACGTTAATACTCACCACCGATGGCATCACTTTTTCGAGCATCGGTGCCAGGCTTGGCATCTGCTGCGCGGTTGCTGCCGACGACGCGGTCTCGGCTGCAGTAGCAGTCAGAGGAGACAGCGCTAAACCTAAACTCAGAGCCAGTGCACTCATTGCTAATGTGGTTTTTTTCATGTTTCTCAATCTCGATTTACAGGTAACGCAAAATTGCTGTGTAACTCAGATTCATTTTATACCGCTTAGTTCCGGCCATAAGTTTATGGAAAAGGTAAAAATTTATTGGCCTTCTTTACAAAACTCCGGAATTATTCCACGGCCATGAGCTTGCGGTATTCATCCCAGGCATACAAATCGGTCATGCCGCTGATATAGTCCTGGATTAGACGGCAGCGATAATAATATTCCATCACCGGCCATTCCAGAGCGTGGCGATCCAGCTTACCCATCGCTTCGACATACGCCAGCCGATGGCGGGTAGAAAGTTTCTGATAAAGCCGGGATTCGATAGGAATTCGCCGCACGCGTTCTTTTTCCACCAGCTCGCTAAACTCCTCGACGGAGAGCTGAAGCAACGGGGAATAAATTTCCAGTAATCCACTGATTACACGGTATCCCTGCAGTTCCAGCTGCTCGACATCAGGATGGCTGAACACATGCCGCATCGCCACATGTTTATAAAGCTCAAGGAGTTGGCTGAAACTGCTGTCATCTTCCAGCAGCGCGTGATTGAATTCCCCGCTAAAGATTTGCGGCAAATTATCAATAAAGCGCGAGGCGGCATACGGCACCAGTTTATTTAATGTATTGACCCGCAAATACATAAAGAACTGATCTTCCGTACTGCGGCTCAACGTATTTGAGCGCGATTTTTCCCAGGCATTTTCGACAACCTGCGCAAACAGCGATCCTTTTTCATGGGTTCCCCATGCCGCATAAAGATGCTGATAAAGCTCCTCGACGCTAAATATCCTTTTCTCAACGGCATCTTCCAGGTCAGCCACGCAATAGGAAATATCGTCGGCGGCTTCCATAATCCACGTCAATGGGAATCGGCCGTTTGGCGTCAGGGAAAGTTCTTTACGCAGCCGTTCTATATAGGCCTCTTCGGAAAGGTAATAGCCCGGTTTTTTCATTAAATAGCTGTGGGATGCGGGCGTCTCCCCCATCCACCACGCGGGACGCGTATATTTCAAAATGCAGCCAACCTGCGCCCAGGTCAGGTTCATGCGCATCAGGGAGTGCACCAGCCGGATCCCCTGCGCGTTGCCCTCAAAGTGACAGAGATCCTGGCGCACTTTGCGGCGCAGATCGTTCAGCCCTTCTTCGCCTTCACGCAGGCGTAAATCGCGCACGATGCAGCGGTCATCGCTGAGTGGCTGGCTTGCCGCATCCGACGGATAAAGCCGTTGTTTAAACCAGTCATTAATAGCCGCCTCGCCAAAATGGCCAAAAGGCGGGTTGCCGATGTCATGCATCAGGCAGGCCATCTCAACGATGCTCTCGAAAGGCCCCGTCAGCTCATCCAGGCCATAGGTTTCCAGTAAACGCTGCTCTTTGAGGCGGCTTAAAATCTCTTTGGCAATATAACGCCCGACCTGCTGCACTTCCATGGAGTGGGTTAAGCGCGTGCGCACCGCGGCGTTACGCTCCAGCGGGAATACCTGGGTCTTTTGCTGCAGACGCCGGATGGCGGGCGAGTTAATAATCCTGCCGCGATCGCTTTCGAAGATACGCAGGATCTCATGTTCGCTCTTTTCGCCCTGCGGCGAACGGAAACGTCGGTGCCAGTTAATTTTGGTACGAAAATCGATTGGTGACATGTGCTCCCCCGCGTGAGAATGCGTTTCCCCTTAACCGCATGATAGACTATGCCTCTTAACAAGGCACATCGCGAGTAAATCTATGAAAATCGGCATTATTGGTGCAATGGAAGAAGAAGTTACGCTCCTGCGTGACAAAATTGAGAACCGTCAGACCCTCTCTCTCGGGGGTTGTGAGATCTACACCGGGCAGCTGAACGGTGTTGAGGTGGCTCTGCTGAAATCAGGCATCGGTAAAGTGGCTGCTGCGCTGGGTGCGACCCTGCTGCTTGAGCGCTGCAAGCCGGACGTCATCATTAACACGGGCTCAGCAGGCGGTCTGGCACCGACGCTGAAAGTGGGCGATATCGTTGTCTCCGACGAAGCGCGTTACCACGATGCTGACGTCACCGCGTTCGGCTACGAATACGGCCAGCTTCCGGGCTGCCCGGCAGGGTTTAAAGCTGACGATAAACTGATAGCGGCGGCTGAAGCCTGCATTGCTGAGCTCAATCTCAACGCGGTACGCGGCCTGATTGTCAGCGGTGATGCGTTCATCAATGGCTCGGTCGGTCTGGCGAAAATCCGTCATAACTTCCCGCAGGCGGTTGCCGTAGAGATGGAAGCGACCGCGATTGCGCACGTTTGCCACAATTTCAGCGTACCATTCGTGGTGGTTCGCGCCATCTCTGACGTGGCAGACCAGCAGTCTCACATCAGCTTCGACGAGTTCCTGGCCGTTGCGGCAAAACAGTCCACCGTGATGGTGGAACGCCTGGTGCAGAACCTGGCGCGTGGCTAAACGGTCTATCAGGGCGCTGGCCGCCCTGCTGCTGCTTGCACCGGCGTGGCTGTTCGCCGCGCCGCGTGTGATTACCCTCTCTCCCGCTAACACCGAACTGGCGTTTGCCGCCGGGATCACCCCCGTTGGCGTCAGCAGCTTTTCAGATTACCCCCCACAGGCGGCCGGCATTGAACAAGTGGCAACCTGGCAAGGGATGAATCTTGAGCGCATTGTGGCGCTTAAGCCGGATCTCGTGCTGGCCTGGCGCGGCGGTAACGCCGAGCGGCAGGTTAACCAGCTCACCTCGCTTGGCATCAAGGTCATGTGGGTTGACGCGGTAAGTATTGAGCAGGTCGCTCAGGCTCTGCGCGCCCTGGCCCCTTATAGCCCTGCGCCTCAAAAAGCCGTGAGTGCGGCGAACCAGATGCTCAGCGACTATGCCGCGCTGAAAGCCCAATACGATACGCCTGTTAAAAAGCGCATCTTCCTGCAGTTCGGCAGCCAGCCGCTGTTTACCACCGGAAAAGGCTCAATTCAGAACCAGGTGCTGGAAGTGTGCGGCGGTGAAAATATCTTTGCTGCCAGCCGGGTACCGTGGCCTCAGGTGAGCCGTGAGCAGGTCCTGGCGCGCCAGCCGCAGGCTATCGTCGTGGTCGGAAATGCGAGCGAGATTCCTAAAATTAAACAATTCTGGCAGAGCCAGCTAAAAATTCCGGTGATCCCACTCAACGGTGACTGGTTTGAACGCGCCAGCCCGCGTATTATCCTCGCCGCAAAACAGCTCTGTGCCGCCCTGGCAGAGGGTCATTAACATTTGTTCGAGGATTTAACGATGCTCGTTTATTGGCTGGATATTCTTGGTACAGCCGTTTTTGCTATCTCCGGCGTCCTGCTCGCCGGAAAACTACGCATGGATCCGTTTGGCGTGCTGGTGCTTGGCGTGGTGACCGCCGTTGGCGGCGGGACAATCCGCGATATGGCGCTGGCAAATGGCCCGGTGTTTTGGGTGAAAGATCCTACCGATCTTGTGGTCGCGATGGTCACCTGTCTGTTAACCATTGTGCTGGTTCGCCAGCCCCGCCGATTACCCAAATGGATATTGCCGGTACTGGATGCCGTCGGTCTGGCCGTGTTTGTCGGTATTGGCGTCAATAAGGCGTTTAATGCGGGCACCGGCCCGATGGTGGCGATCTGCATGGGCGTGTTAACCGGCGTGGGCGGCGGCATCATTCGCGACATTCTGGCGCGTGAGGTGCCGATGATCCTGCGTACTGAAATTTACGCAACGGCCTGTATTGCGGGCGGCATTGTCCACGCGACCGCGTACTACACGTTTGCAATTCCGCTGGAAAACGCCGCGATGCTGGGGATGGTCGTGACGCTGGTGATACGTTTAGCGGCGATACGCTGGCACCTGAAGCTGCCGACGTTTGCGCTGGATGAAACTTCAAGATAGGCGTCGTTTATAAGCCCGGAGGCGCTTCGCTTACCGGGCCTACAATCCGCATTCAGGCTTAAATGCTGAACGAAGAACCACACCCGCAGGTGCTTGTTGCGTTCGGGTTGGTCACCACAAAACGCGAACCTTCCAGACCTTCGGTGTAATCCACCGAACCGCCCACCAGATACTGCAGGCTCATCGGGTCAACTACCAGCGCGACGCCTTGCTTCTCGATGGTCATATCGCCGTCGTTCACCTGATCGTCAAAGGTAAAACCGTACTGGAAGCCGCTGCAGCCGCCACCGGTAATATAGACACGCAGTTTCAGATCCGGATTGTCTTCGTCGGCAATCAGGGTTTTCACTTTGTTGGCTGCTGCTTCGGTAAATTCCAGCG
>OKVJ01000513.1_pt1 | contig 15081 bp, 15 predicted proteins | sample 1606921 | NCBI WGS metagenome assembly OKVJ01 (sample SAMN03281016, study PRJEB24777) | human gut metagenome | isolation source: fecal sample PR161 from 1 month old female Malay infant, caesarean...
AAAGTGCATCGTGTGCCGTCAAACCTGACCACCCGCATTCGCCAGCTGGAGGCCGACCTGGGGGTGGATCTCTTTATTCGTGAAAACCAGAGGCTGCGTCTCTCCCCCGCCGGACACAGTTGTTTGCGTTACAGCCAGCAGATCCTCGCGCTGGTTGATGAGGCACGCATGGTCGTAGCCGGGGATGAACCGCAGGGATTATTTTCTCTCGGATCGCTGGAAAGCACCGCTGCGGTACGCATTCCGGCCACACTGGCGAAATATAACCAGCGCTATCCGCGCATTCAGTTCGATCTGGCAACCGGGCCCTCCGGCACCATGATCGACGGTATTCTCGATGGCACCCTCAGTGCTGCCTTTGTCGACGGGCCGGTAATGCATCCCGGGCTTGAAGGGATCCCTGTCTACCGTGAAGAGATGATGATTGTCGCCCCGCATGGCCACGAGCCTATCACCCGGGCGGCCCAGGTGAACGGTTCCAGTATTTATGCGTTTCGCGCCAACTGTTCCTATCGTCGCCATTTTGAAAGCTGGTTTCACGCCGATCAGGCGACCCCCGGTAAAATCCATGAGATGGAGTCCTATCACGGGATGCTGGCCTGTGTGATTGCCGGGGCCGGTCTGGCGCTAATTCCGCGCAGCATGCTGGAAAGTATGCCCGGTCACCACCAGGTTGGCGCCTGGCCGCTGGCGGAAAACTGGCGCTGGCTGAATACCTGGCTGGTGTGGCGGCGCGGTGCGAAGCCCCGCCATCTGGACGCCTTTATTGAACTGCTAAACGCCGATCCGCAGTCAGCCGTTTTTCCATAAAAATGCTGAGCGGATCTTCTGCATAAGGGGCAAAAGGCCCCCGCTGCTGATATCCACTGCACGGATAAGTTCGGTCGGCCTAGTGTTGTTTAGTGCCCGTTTCCAGGCGCAACGTGTGGCACTCGCGATCCTGAGCCGCATGCTCAAGGGCGGCCAGCAGCTTTTCCCCCAGTTGCTGACCGCGATGGCGCGCGTCAATATAGACCCGTTTCATCTCGCCGCTACCGTCGTCATTAAGGACGATGGCACCACAACCGATCATCGCACCGGATACATCCACGATGGCCTGCATGATGACGCGCTCAGGAGGCAAAGATGCCAAATCGAGAAGATGATTGCTCTCAGCCGGGTAGAGTTCAGCCTGATACGCATCAAGGGCGGCAATCAGGGCGCGAATGCCCGGCTGACTTGCCGAGGCAGGAATAAAGGTATACATGACTCCTCCTGTTATTGTTCTGTTAAATTACGCGCAAACCCTACTCACTTCGCCATACAATTAACTTATATATCCCTGTCCGGATTGCATAAAACGCGCCTGCGGCGGTAATTTACGCTCACGCGTAATCGTGATAACGGAAGAGAAATGAATACCAGAGCCCGCAAAGTGATGATCATCGGTACCGGCAATGTTGGCGCATCGGCGGCTTACGCCCTGCTGAATCAGAACATTGCCGAAGAGTTGATCCTTGTTGATTTGAACCGCGATCGCGTTGAAGGCCATGTGCAGGATCTGGCGGACGCCGCCGCGTATATGCCGGGCATGATGCATATTACCAGCCGCGATGCCGCCGACTGTGCCGATGTAGACATTGCGGTCATCACGGTCTCCGGCGGCCCGCTCAAGCCAGGGCAGACCCGCCTGGACGAGCTACAAAATACCGCGCGTATCGTCAAAAATATTGTGCCGCAGATGATGGCGAACGGCTTTAATGGCATCTTTCTGATTGCCACCAACCCCTGCGACATCATCACCTGGCAGGTATGGAAACTCTCTGGCCTGCCGCGCAGCCAGGTCATTGGTACCGGTGTTTGGCTCGATACCACCCGATTGCGGCGCGCGCTGGCGCAGACGCTGGATATCGGCGCACAAAGTATTGACGCCTTTATCCTGGGTGAGCATGGTGACACCCAGTTTCCGGTGTGGTCGCACTCCTCCGTTTACGGTTCACCGATTGCCGATGTCTGGAAGCGCCGTACCGGACAACCTATTGACTTTGACGGGCTGGCGGAAAGTGTGCGCAAACACGGTTTTGAAATTTACGCCCGTAAAGGCTGCACCGAGTACGGGATTGCCGGGACGATTGCGGAGATCTGCCGCAATATCTTTACCGGTAGCCACCGCGCGCTGGCGATCTCCTGCGTGCTCGACGGCGAGTATGGCGTGAGCGACGTCGCCATTGGCGTGCCTGCGGTCCTGACCCAGAGCGGCGTGCAGCAGATTATTGAGTTACAGCTGGAAGCGGACGAGGTGGCGAAATTTAACCACTCCGTGTCGGTGATCAAAGCCAATATCGCGCGCCTGCCGTAACAGGCTACTTGCTGCTATCGAAGAAACGGCGTGGCAATGAGCACGCCGTTTGTTTTAACGAAATAAAGCCATCAACGGGCAGAATGCTAACTGGCAATGGTTAACCGGGCAGGCAAGACGGCGAGTTTCTGGCGAATATCGTCCCCCAGATTGCTGTCGGTAACAATATCCGTCAGTGAATCGAGACGGGCTACATTAAACAGCGACCATGCCCCGTATTTACTGCTATCGGCCAGCAATATCCGGCGCTGCGCATTATCAATCAATGCTCGTTTCAGCGCCGCTTTCTCTTCGTTGGGCGAAGCGATGCCTTTTCCCAAACCCAACCGTTTAAGCCTAACGAGGCCCAGACCCGGCAAAACCCCCGCCAATAGCTGGCCACCGTATCCGCCGATGCATGACTGGCTGGTATCGTCAATTCGCCCGCCAATAATGGTCACTTCGATTTGCTTAAACTCAGAGAGAAACAGCGCGATATGCAAATCGCTGGTGATGACCCTCAGCGGCAGATGCGTCAACTGGCGAGCGAGTTCAATCATGGTAGTGCCAGCGTCAAGCACAATGGCGTCGCCGGCCTTCACCAACGACGCGGCCGCACAGGCGATAGCATGTTTTTCCGACAGATTACGCTGCATTTTCTCAAGCGTTGTCGGCTGCGAGGGGATAAACCGGTTAAGCGTAACGCCGCCGTGTGAACGGCTTATCACCCCTTCCTGATCGAGTTTGATCAAATCGCGGCGAATGGTTGCAGGAGACGCGTTGGTGATCGTCACCAGTTGGTCTACCGTTACCAGATTATGGCCTTTCAGATAATCCATAATCTGTTCTAACCGGTTATATCCCTTCATATTATTCTCGTGTGATTTGCATAGCTAACTGGATGGAAACCGCCATGCTCTCCGGTTTCGCTTTTCCGGTCCAGGCGATATCAAAGGCGGTGCCATGATCCGCAGAGGTACGGATAAACGGCAAACCCGCAGTGATATTAACCCCATCGTAAAAGCCCAGCAATTTTAAAGGAATATGTCCCTGATCGTGGTACATCGCCACCACCATGTCATACATCCCTTCATTGCACTGCATAAAGACCGTGTCCGGCGGGCACGGGCCATAAACGTTGAGTCCTTCGGCTTTCATCGCTTCAACCGCCGGGCCTACGGTAGTGATCTCTTCATCGCCAAAGAGGCCATTTTCTCCGGCATGCGGGTTCACCCCGGCTACGGCGATACGCGGGTTTGTGAAACCAACACGTTTGAGGAAAGTATCCGCCACCCGAATTACCGTCTTGATACGATCCTGATTCAGAGTATCGAGGAATTTACGCAGCGCGATATGGGTGGTGACGTGAATCACTTTGAGTTTGTCGGTGTAGAGCACCATCGCGTAGTCGTTAATATTGGTCAGTTTCGCCAGCAGCTCGGTATGGCCCGGATAGTGGTGGCCGCCTGAATGCAGCGCTTCTTTGTTCAGCGGTGCGGTAGCAATGGCTTTTACTTCGCCGGCCATCGCCAGTTCCGTCGCGCGCCGCACGCAACGGTAGGCCAGATCGCCTGCCTGGGCTTGTACTTTGCCGGGTTCCAGCGCCTGCGGATCCGCCAGCGGTTCATCGAGCACGTTAATCACGCCAGGCGCGAAGCGGGCGTCGCTGACCTGGTTAATAATGCGCAGTTCCGCATGCGGCGTCACGTTCAGCGCCAGGATACGGTTAAACGTTTGGGCGCAACCCACCACCACAACCGGCGCCCCGGACAACTCCCCTTCGACCAGCGATTTAATAATAATCTCCGGACCAATCCCCGCAGGATCGCCCATCGTTACGGCAATAATGTTAGTCACTCGACTTCTCCTCAATAAAATGCAAAACCTTGCGCAACGTGGTTTCGTCGCCAAAACCGCCCGCTTTGGTCATCACTGGTCGTTGCCATTCGCAACCTGAAAAATATCCCCAGGGCACGCATTCAGCGGCGCGCCCTCGAATCTGAAACCCTTTTGCTCCCAGCGCCCTGGCGACAGCTATCGCCACATCGCCGCCGGAGAGATAAAGTCCGTCAGGCGTACTGTGTCGCAGCACATCCCGGGTGAGTGCGCCTAAATAATCACAAATCCTCTCACCGCACTCAGAGCGACTTATCCCCCAACGCTCGCACAGCGCTATCACCTGATGGCGCGCCTGTTCATCCGGGCAGGTATGAACCAGGCAATGACGGCCATCGTTAAGTGCGGCGACGATCGCTGCGCGATAATCGGTGGCAGATGGCTGAAAAACATCATTGATATCAATAAAAATCGGTTCGCAGCGTGGATGCTGCGCGGCTATACTCACCTGTTTTTGAGCGATTTCACTCATTGATCCGACAACCGCCAGTACCACCGACTGTTTTTGCGGCGCCAGACGGCGTGACAGGGCATCGCATAACCCGGCGGAACCGACCAGCAGCGGCCTTTCACTCGCCTGCATAGCATGAGTAACGATCTCATCCAGATCGGCGTCTGTTCGCGCATCAACCACCAGCAGCGTTGGAGCTTCCGCGCTGCCACTCATGAGCGCGACGGGCAACTGCGATGGCGTAATGTTCTGGGTATGCCCGCTAAAGAGCGCCACTACATCCGCACGCGTGATCGGTGTTTTCGGATCGCTGGCAAACTCGGTGTCGGTGAGCAGCACACCGTTTACCAGGCATTTCCCCTCGCGGGTAATGCGCCCTGCCGCCGGAAACGCCGGGGCGATAATCACACTCTTCGCGCCCGTGACCTGCTGCATGGCCATAACTTCCGCCCCCGGCTTACCGCGCAGCGTGGAATCTATCTTTTTCACCAGCCATGCCGGTGAAGAGTGACGCAGTACGCTTTTGGTCAGCGCGGCGACTTTCTCATACGCCGCCTCAGCCGTCAGCGCCCGGCTGTCACTGTTATAAATGAGCACCTGTGCATCACTTTGATATGTCGCTTCCAGCGCCACTTCTACGCGCATTCCTGCCTGCGCAAAGCTTACGCCCGCATCGTTCGCACCTGTGAAGTCATCGGCCAGAATCACCATTTGTTGGACCGCGCTTTGTTTGTTCATCCCTACTCCGCGTCGTTACGTTCTGGATATGATTATATTCAATCATAATTGATTATATGTGAGCAATATCAACTTATTTAATTTGCGAATAAATTATAAATTCATGCCATACAGTGACCGTGATTGAAAAAATATGATTGAGTTCAATCACCGCAAAGACAGACAGGAGAACGTTGTGGTAACAATAAACAGCACCCTGATAAGCGGCGCAGGGGCCATTCCCGCCATCGCGCCATTGCTTACGGGTAAAAAGAAACTCTTACTGGTTAGCGACGGCAACGTCATCAAACTTGCCGCAACGCAACAGATCCTGACACTGCTGCAGGCGGAAGACCGACAGGTACAGGTTATTGACAGCGTACCGCCAGAACCCAGCCAGCATGATGTCGCCCGTATTCTTGGCGACTCGCCGGACGCAGCATTCGATCTGGTCGTGGGTATCGGCGGCGGCAGCGTTCTCGATGTCAGCAAACTGTTATCGGTCCTCTGTCATCCTCGCTCACCCGGCCTTGACGCCCTGCTCGCGGGGGAAAAACCGACCGCACGCGTCCCTTCTTTATTGATTCCGGCCACCGCTGGGACCGGGTCTGAGGCCACGCCAAACGCGATTCTGGCGATCCCGGAACAGAACACAAAAGTAGGCCTATCCTCTCCGTGTTTGCGTCGGGATTATGCGTCTTGCTTGCGGGATTTGACCACCAGAATGCAGCCGCTATTCCCCTCTCCACCCGCCATGGAGCCCCGGTGCATACTGATGGAGTGCTTTCCCGCTACGACCGCCACCCGGGTGGGCGTTAACGTTGCGCTGACCGGTCTGCGTAAGCTTCTGCGCAATATCGAAACCGCCATTAGCGAGCCGCACAACCTGACCGCGCGCCTCGAAATGTTGTGGGCTTCTTATTACGGCGGTGCGGCAATCACCCATGCCGGGACGCATCTGGTGCATGCGCTCTCCTACCCGCTGGGTGGCAAATACCATCTGCCGCACGGTGTCGCCAATGCCATTCTGCTGGCCCCCTGTATGAAAGTGGTGCGCCCGTACGTCGTCGAAAAATTCGCGCAGGTGTGGGATCTCGTTCCGGACGCCGACACCACGCTCAGTGATGAGGATAAATCCCACGCGCTGGTGGATTACTTTGCCGCGCTGGTAAAACGCCTCAACCTGCCGGACAACCTGGAAGCGCTGGGTGTGCCGCGCGCGGATATTCCGTCGCTGGCCGATGCCGCCCTGAACGTTAAACGCTTGATGAATAACGCCCCTTGTACGGTTGATCACAGCGCCGTGCAGGCGATTTACCAGACATTGTTTCAAATAAATTAAAAGTGAAGGAGAACAAAATGAGTAAGAAAATTGCAGGGGTTTTGACCGCCATCGTTACCCCCTTCGACAAAGAGTCTGCATTTAACGCAGCCGCATTACGTCGACAGATTAATCGCCAGCTTGATGCGGGCAACGGCATTTTTTGTGGTGGCACTAACGGCGAGTTTTTTGTTCTCAACGAGCAAGAAAAAATTGCAGTAACAGCGACCTGTGTCGATGAAGTGGCTGGTCGCGCCAATGTGGTGGCACACATTGGTGAGATCTCTACCCGCGAAACCATCCGCCTGGGTAAACAGATCGAAAAACTGGGCGTCGACGCGGTTTCCGTGATCACCCCCTATTTTGTCCCCTTAAAACAAAACGAATTAATTACCCATTATACCGCTATTGCTGATGCACTCAGTGTACCGGTATTTCTGTACAACATCCCTGCCCGCACCGGGAATACTCTTGAACCGCAAACCGTTCGCGTGTTGGCGGAACATCCAAACATTATTGGCATTAAAGACAGCGCGGGTAGTTATGAAAGCCTGAGCGGATTTCTGAATGCCGTAAAAGATATCGATAATTTCGATGTTCTGAATGGACCGGACTCCCTTATCCATCAGGGTTTTGTTGATGGTTGTTCTGCCTGTATTTCTGGGCTGGCAAACGTCGCACCAAAAGAAATTAATGCAATCTGGTCCCACTTCCAGAAAGGTGATATCGAAGGTTCACGCCTGGCGCAAGAAAGTGTCACCGGTCTGCGCACCGACCTCTATAAAGTGGCTTTTTCTCCTGCCGCAGTGAAAAAAGCATTGCAAATTTTAGGACAGGACGTCGGGGAAAGTCGCTACGCCGTGGAGTTCAACCCACAGCAAATCGAGCAGATCGAAAAAGTCATTTATACCTATCTGCAGTGATATTTTTTGATAGCGGCGCTTCGCGCCGCTCTGTGACAGGAACTTGCCATGAAAGTAATATGTACATCTCCGTCATTCGCTAAATATGACGCGAAACCAATCGAAATGCTTCGCCAGGCCAATCTTGAGTTGGTTTCATTACCCGCGGATGCCCCTGTCAGCGCGCTTGAACCCCATCTGGCCGACACGGTCGCCATGATTGTCGCCTTTACGGAAGTAGATGCCGCCATGCTGGCAAAAGCGCCGAATCTGAAGATCGTCTGCAAGCACGGGGTGGGTGTTGACAACATTGACCTTAACGCGACGAAGCAAAGAGGAATCTTCGTAACCAACGTACCGGATGCTAACAAACATGCGGTTGCCGATTTTGCTTTTTCTTTGATCCTGAGCAGCGCCCGACAATTAACCACTGCAATAAATGAAACCCGTGCAGGCAAATGGCCACGTATTTTTGCTACCGATGTCTATGGAAAAACAATTGGTATTGTGGGGCTTGGTAATATTGGCAAACAGGTTGCATTGCGTGCTCGCGGATTTAATATGCGCGTTCTGGCATATGATGAATGGCAAGACCCTGAATTTGCGTCTGCGAATAATATTGAGTATGTGTCGTTAGATACGCTGACCCAGGAAAGTGATTTCATTACTTTACACACACCGTTAACACCGCAGACACGTAATTTATTCGATGCTGACCGCCTTGCAAAAATGAGGAAAAGCGCATTTTTGATTAATGTCTCTCGTGGTGGCGTAGTCAATGAAGATGCGCTATTTAGCGCATTACAAAATCAGATTATCGCAGGCGCTGCAGCGGATGTATTCGATACCGAGCCTTGTGACAAGCATCCATTATTTACTCTCAATAATTTTTTACCTACATCGCACATTGCGGGTTATACCGACGGCGCGATCAGTGGTATAAGCATGCGTTGTGTTAATAATATTATTGCGTATGTCATTAACGAGCAACGCCCAAGTAATATCATGAATTCATTATAATATTTACGTGGAAAAGCCTGTTCATTTCCACTTTTTTCTGAACATCTGATTATGAGCCGACATATGAATAATATTGCCGCTAAAACACGTATTCGCTGGTGGATAGCTGGTTTAATGTGGTTGGCGATTGCCATTAACTATATTGACCGTACTGTATTATCTGCCGCTGCCCCCCATCTGATCGATGAATTAAAACTGGATCCTGAAATGATGGGTTTTATCATGGCCGCGTTTTTTTGGTCCTACTCATTATTGCAAATTCCTGCGGGCTGGTTTGCTGACCGCTTTGGACAAAAAAAAGGGCTGGGTATTGCCGTGGCATGGTGGTCAATAGCCACATCATTAATGGGTGTTGCCACCGGGTTCAAATCGCTTTTGGCCCTGCGTCTGGCATTAGGTGTCGGTGAGGCGGCGGCCTATCCCAGCAATGCCGGTATAACTGCACGTTGGTTCCCTGATAAAGAACGTGCCACTGTATCCGGACTCTTCGACAGTGCCTCCAAATTTGGCGGTGCCGTTGCCATGCCACTTATCGTATGGATGATCTATACCTTCGACTGGCGTCTTACCTTCCTTATCATCGGTGGCGTTGGCTTATTATGGGTGATTGCATGGTATTTCATGTATTCCGAGAACCCGGAAGATCATAAAAAAATTAGTCAGGAAGAAGTTCGCCTGATTCGCGATGGTCAAGTACAGAAACATGGTGATAAATCTGTACTGCCAATGAAATGGTACAAATTACTGCGCTATCGCAATATATGGGCTATGTGCCTCGGTTTTTTCACCATCAACTACACTTCGTATTTCTTTATTACATGGTTACCTACATACCTGGTAAAAGACAAAGGTATGGATTTAATTAAAATGGGTATGGTTGCTGCCCTGCCATTATTATGCGGGATGATCATTGAAGTTGTGGCGGGCTGGGCCTCGGATCGGATGGTCCATAAGAAAGTACTGTCATTAACGGCTACGCGTAAACTTTTCCTCACGATTGGTCTGTTAATGGCGTTGTGTATAGGTTTTGCTCCTTTTACCGACTCCGTTTTTATGACTGTATTCCTGCTTTGCGTGGCAAAATCAGGTACGACCGTTGCGGCATCACAGGTTTGGGCATTGCCAGGTGACGTTGCGCCGAAAAATAGCGTGTCTATTGTTGCAGGTTTACAGAATACCGTTTCCAATCTCGGTGGTGCGGTTGGCCCCATTATTACGGGTGCTATCGTTGCTGCGACAGGATCTTTTACCTCGGCGCTGGTGTTCTCAGCCGTGCTGGTTGTACTGGGGATCGTAAACTACCTGTTTCTGATGGGGAAAGTGGAACCCATTATTGATAGCGAGACGTTGACGCAACTGAATACGGTTAAACAACATTAATACACAAAAGCGAGTAAGCAAGAACCCGGCACGCCTGCCGGGTTCTTGCTTAACGCAAATAGACTTTACCAATCAGATAGGTGGTGGCCTGACCGCCAATCAGTACCCTTTCGCCACGCGCTTCGCAGCGCAGTTCACCGCCACGGGCTGAAAGTTGACGTGCCTGCAAAACGGATTTACCGAGTCTATCCGCCCAGTATGGGATCAACATGCTGTGGGCCGAGCCGGTTACCGGATCTTCCGGCACCGATTCGCCCGGACAGAAAAAGCGACTGACAAAATCATGCTTGTCGCCTGGCGCGGTAATACAGACCATTTTCTTTAACGGGATCATCGCAGCGATATCAGGGGTCACCGCTTCAACCTGCTGCTGATTTTCCAGCACCACCAGATAATCGCGCGCCACGCGTACCTCTTTAGCCTGGGTGATGCCCAGCGTTTCAAACAGCAGCGCAGGCGGCGCTGCCACTCGCTCAGTCTGCCAGGCCGGGAAGTCCAGCGTCAGCCAGTCGCCTTTGCGGCTTACGATAAGCGGGCCAACAAACCGGGTAGTAAAGTTAATCTGCGTATCGGGGTAGTCCAGGTATTCAAAAATCACGTGTGCAGCGGCAAGCGTGGCATGGCCGCAAAGGTTGATTTCATACTGCGTGGTAAACCAGCGCAGCTCGAAACCGTCGTCGTTACGAACAAAGAACGCCGTCTCAGACTGGTTGTGTTGCTGCGCCATTTTCAACAGCACATCATCCGGCAACCATTCCGTTAGCGGACAAACTGCGGCGGCATTGCCGCCAAACGTATGGTCGCTAAACGCGTCCACCATATAGAAGTCGATTGTGTGCATAGCCTTTCCTCTTGTTTTACTTTGTTTTTCCCTTGTATTGCTTTTTGTTTCAACTGGCATCATCGTCCCTCAGTGAAAAATGAGACATTGATCACAAAAAGTTTGTATTTTGAGCAAGGTTGGATCTAAGATCTGCACATCTTCTTCACCTGCTACCGGTCCCAAAAGATATGACAACACAAATGGTTTCACGAAAAGTCGCGTGGCTCCGGGTGGTTACGCTTGCCATTGCGGCGTTTATTTTCAATACCACAGAGTTCGTGCCCGTGGGGCTGCTGTCGGACATCGCGCAAAGTTTTGACATGGAAACGCCGCAGGTCGGTATTATGCTGACGATCTACGCCTGGGTTGTGGCGCTGATGTCACTGCCGTTTATGCTGCTGACCAGCCAGGTGGAGCGTCGTAAACTGCTGATTGGCCTGTTCATTCTCTTTATCGCCAGCCATGTTCTCTCCTTCCTGGCGTGGAATTTCCATGTGCTGGTGATAAGCCGCATCGGTATCGCTTTTGCCCATGCTATCTTCTGGTCCATCACCGCATCCCTCGCCATTCGACTGGCCCCGGCGGGCAAACGCGCGCAGGCGCTGAGCCTTATCGCTACCGGTACAGCGCTGGCTATGGTGCTGGGTATTCCGATTGGCCGCGTCGTCGGGCAATATTTTGGCTGGCGTACAACCTTCTTCGCCATCGGCTTTGGCGCGCTGGTCACCCTGATGTGCCTGATTAAACTCTTGCCGAAGCTACCCAGCGAGCACTCCGGTTCACTGCGTAGCCTGCCTGAACTATTCCGTCGTCCGGCGCTGTTGTCCATTTACCTGCTGACGGTCATTGTGGTTACCGCCCACTACACCGCCTACAGCTATATCGAACCGTTCGTACAGAATGTGGCGGGCTTTAGCGGTAATTTCGCTACCTTGTTGCTGCTGATACTCGGCGGTGCGGGGATCCTCGGTAGCGTGCTGTTTGGCAAGCTGGGCAATAAACATGCCTCCGGCCTTATCAGCGGCGCGATTGGCCTGCTGGTTATTTCTCTGTTGTTGCTACGCCCTGCGGCTGGAAGTGAGATAAACCTGGCCGTGTTGAGCGTCTTCTGGGGTATCGCAATTATGATTATCGGCCTCGGTATGCAGGTGAAAGTCCTGGCGCTGGCACCAGATGCGACCGATGTGGCCATGGCGCTATTCTCAGGAATTTTCAATATCGGGATTGGCGCGGGCGCGCTGGTCGGTAACCAAATCAGCCTGCAGTGGTCGATGTCAGCCATTGGCTATGCGGGCGCCATTCCGGCACTGGCCGCGCTGGTCTGGTCGATTATGATTTTCCGCCGCTGGCCGGTATCGCCTGAAGAAAGGCAGCAAGCGCACCACCTGTAATACCTCGCCATCAGCGGGTCGCCGTAGCGCAACCCGCTGACGGGTTTAACGTCCCCGCCGCTTCTCAGTCACCATCTGCGTCTGCACAGTCGGCGGGCTGCTGGTAGCGAGTCGCATCAGACCGCCGCGTGGTAGGTCGTAATGATTTCCAGCACGCCATTAATGATAAACTGAACCCCCATACAGACCAGCAAAAAGCCCATCAGACGGGAGATAGCCTCAATTCCACCCTTACCCACCAGCCGCATTATCGCGCCAGAACTACGCAAACATCCCCACAAAATAACGGCCACGACGGCGAAAATCAGCGGGGGCGCGACCATTAATACCCACTCAGGGAAGTCGCTGCTTTCGCGTACGGTCGACGCGGAGCTGATGATCATCGCAATCGTCCCCGGCCCGGCAGTACTGGGCATCGCTAAGGGAACGAAAGCGATATTGGCCGTCGGCTCCTCTTCCAGCTCTTCCGATTTGGTTTTGATCTCCGGCGCCTCGTGCATTTTCTGCGGCGGGAAGAGCATGCGAAAACCGATAAAGGCTACGATAAGCCCACCGGCGATACGCAACCCCGGAATCGAAATCCCGAAGGTATTCATCACCAGTTGCCCGGCGTAATACGCCACCATCATGATGGCAAAGACGTAGACTGAGGCCATCAGCGACTGTTGGTTGCGCTGGGCGCTGTTCATATTACCCGCGAGCCCCAAAAAGAGCGCCACGGTGGTAAGCGGATTCGCCAGCGGAAGTATCACCACCAGTCCAAGGCCAATAACTTTCAATAAATCCATCATCTACTAAGACACTCCAGGGCCAACAAACGTACCCGAGAGTATATCTTCAGCGTGACTTTATCGGCACTGGCTTTGCTTATCCCTTAATTAACCTCATAAAAACATACACATAGTTGAGTAAAAAGCAGACTCAACTCTGTTTTAGCAAATCGTGGCATGCTCCAATTCATTCAGTTGACTTATACTTGCCTGAGCAATAATATCTGCCGTGACTAATATACTTGCCGGGGCAACCACTGTGAAAAGCACAAGTGATCTGTTTAACGAAATCATTCCACTTGGTCGCTTGATCCATATGGTTAACCAAAAAAAAGATCGCTTACTTAACGACTATCTTGCGCCGCTGGATGTCACCGCCACGCAGTTTAAGGTGCTCTGTTCTATCCGCTGCCAGGGATGTATCACCCCGGTTGAATTAAAAAAGATCCTCTCCGTCGACCTTGGTGCGCTAACGCGCATGCTTGACCGACTGGTCTGCAAAGGCTGGATCGAAAGAAATCCTAATCCGCATGACAAGCGCGGCGTGCTGGTGCAATTAACCACCGACGGCGCCGCGCTATGTGAGCAATGTCATCAATTAGTAGGGCAAAACCTGCATCAGGAATTAACAAAAAACTTAACGGCAGAAGAAGTGGCAACTCTGGAGCACTTGCTCAAGAAAATCTTGCCGTAACGAAAAAGAGGTATGACGATGTCCAGACGCAATACTGACGCCATCACTATTCATAGCATTTTGGACTGGATCGAAGATAACCTGGAATCGCCGCTCTCACTGGAAAAAGTGTCAGAGCGTTCGGGTTACTCCAAATGGCACCTGCAACGGATGTTTAAAAAAGAGACGGGACACTCGCTGGGGCAGTACATTCGCAGCCGTAAGCTGACTGAAATTGCACAGAAGCTGAAAGGCAGTAATGAACCGATACTGTATCTCGCGGAGCGTTATGGGTTTGAATCGCAACAAACCCTGACGCGCACGTTCAAAAACTACTTTGACGTGCCGCCACACAAGTATCGTGTGACCGAAATACCCGGCGAGTCTCGCTATCTATTTCCGTTAAACCACTGTAATTGCTAATCGCCTGTTTTAAAGACGTATCGAGGAAATCATGAAACGTATTGCCTGTGCCGCCCTCACCGTGATGGTGTTACTGACCGGCCAGAGTTATGCGGAACAATTCGCACACCCTGCGAAACAGAACCCACGTGACACAATGGTTATGCCCACCTCCCATGAACAGTCGCCTTTCGACTTTAACCACATGGGGGCCGGGAGTGATAAATCCGACGAGTTGGGCGTGCCTTATTACAACGCGCGCACCTAATCGTTTTGCCCCGCCTTCGGCGGGGCTTTTTTTCTCCTACGCCTGAACAGCCCGACGTAAGCGAAATCCAAACACATTAATATACAAACCCGCCATAATCAGCACCGCTCCGCCCAACTGCAATATCGACAACGACTCACCCAGAAGCAGCGCGGCACTTGCCATTCCTACCACAGGCACCAGCAACGATAGCGGCGCAACGCGCCAGGTTTCATAACGGCCAAGTAGCGAACCCCAGATGCCATAACCGATAATTGTCGCCACAAACGCCAGATAGACCAGCGACAGAATAGTCGTCAGGTCAATACTGACCAGGCTTTGTAGCATTAACGCCGGGCCTTCAAATATCATTGATGCGACCATAAAGGGAATTATCGGGATCAACGCACTCCAGACCACCAGCGACATGACCGCAGGACGCGAAGTGTGGCTCATGATTTTCTTATTGAAGATATTGCCGCAGGCCCAACTGAACGCCGCCGCGAGGGTCAGGACAAAGCCGATTATCGGGATATGTTGCCCGCTCAGGCTGGCCTCAATCAACACCAGCACACCCAACACCGCCAGCGCAATGCCCGCCACTTGTTTCCCCTGCAACCGTTCACCGAACACACCGGCACCAAGAATGATGGTGAAAAAGGCCTGTGCCTGCAAAACCAGCGACGCGAGGCCGGCAGGCATGCCGAATTTGATGGCGCAAAACAAGAAAGCAAACTGCCCAAAGCTGATGGTCAGCCCGTAGCCCAGCAG
>OKVJ01000524.1_pt1 | contig 14941 bp, 10 predicted proteins | sample 1606921 | NCBI WGS metagenome assembly OKVJ01 (sample SAMN03281016, study PRJEB24777) | human gut metagenome | isolation source: fecal sample PR161 from 1 month old female Malay infant, caesarean...
CACGCAGCTGAGAGAAGCCCTGAGCGTAAGAAACGATTTTGCCAAGATACAGCGCACGGCGAACTTTTTCGATGAACTCAGCCTTGTCGCCTGCTGGCTGTGCTTGCGGGCCAGAGAGAACTTTAGATGCGGCAACACGCTGATCTTTCAGAGAAGAGATATAACGTGCAAACACAGACTCGGTAATCAGCGACAGCGGTTCGCCGAGATCCAGCGCACTCTGGCTGGTCCATTTGCCCGTGCCTTTGTTTGCTGCTTCATCCAGGATCACATCAACCAGGTAGTTACCATCTTCATCTTTTTTGGTGAAGATATCTTTGGTGATGTCGATCAGGTAGCTGCTCAGTTCACCGTTATTCCACTCGGTAAAGGTCTGCGCCAGTTCTTCGTTGGTGAGGTTCAGGCCACCTTTAAGCAGAGAATAGGCTTCAGCAATCAGTTGCATATCTCCGTATTCAATACCGTTGTGAACCATCTTCACATAGTGACCTGCGCCATCGGCACCAATATAGGTAACGCATGGCTCACCGTCTTCAGCCACTGCGGCGATTTTGGTCAGGATCGGCGCAACAAGTTCATAGGCTTCTTTCTGCCCACCAGGCATAATGGAAGGACCTTTCAGCGCGCCTTCTTCACCACCGGAGACACCGGTACCAATGAAGTTAAAGCCTTCGGCAGAAAGCTCACGGTTACGACGAATGGTGTCCTGGAAGAAGGTATTACCACCATCAATGATGATGTCACCTTTATCGAGGTATGGCTTGAGGGAATCAATAGCAGCATCCGTGCCTGCACCTGCTTTCACCATTAACAGGATGCGACGAGGCGTTTCCAGAGATTCAACAAACTCTTTCACCGTATAGTAAGGAACCAGTTTTTTGCCTGGATTTTCGGCAATCACTTCTTCCGTCTTTTCACGGGAACGGTTGAAAATAGAGACGGTATAACCACGACTTTCGATGTTGAGCGCAAGGTTGCGCCCCATCACTGCCATACCGACTACGCCGATCTGTTGCTTTGACATTGTTTACTCCTGTCAGGGGTGGTCACCGCGAAGTGTGCGGCTTAAATGTGGTATAGATGTTAACTCACTCATAGAGATACTGAATAGCATTACCTTGGATATACCACACCGGATATCTCATCTTTTCCGTTTTTTAAAACCCATTTATATGAAATTACTGAATTACTTGTTCAGTAACTCAAGGATAAGTTTTGTCTTTTCTTCCATCAGCGGTACATCGCCGCGCGATTCCACATTCAACCGCACCACCGGTTCGGTGTTGGAGGAGCGCAGGTTAAAGCGCCAGTCGGCAAAGGTCATGCTGATGCCATCGGTACGATCCACCGCCAGCGCCTCACGGCTAAAATGCTGTTCCACGCGGTTAATCGCCTCAACGGGTTGCGCCAGTTTGCTGTTGATCTCACCGCTTGCCGGAAACGCTGCCATCCGGTCGCGCACCAGTTCGCCCAGCGTTTTTCCTTTCAGGCACACCAGTTCGGCGACCAGCAGCCACGGGATCATGCCGCTGTCGCAGTAAGCGAAATCACGGAAGTAATGGTGGGCGCTCATTTCGCCACCGTAGATAGCGTCTTCCTTGCGCATACGTTCTTTAATAAAGGCGTGTCCGGTTTTCGACATTACCGGGGTGCCGCCTGCGGCAGTCACCACATCAACGGTGTTCCAGGAGAGACGTGGATCGTGGATGATCTTCGCGCCGGGATTTTTTTCGAGGAACGCTTCTGCCAGCAGGCCGACAATGTAGTAGCCCTCAATAAACTGCCCTTTTTCGTCAAACAGGAAACAGCGGTCAAAATCGCCATCAAAGGCAATGCCCATATCCGCGCCGTGTTTGATGACCGCATTGCGGGTGTCGTCGCGACATTCCGGCAGTAGCGGGTTAGGAATACCGTTGGGGAAATTGCCGTCCGGCGTGTTGTGCACTTTGATTAATTCCACGGGTGCGCCGAGGGCTTTAAAGCGGGCTTCAATGGCGTCCACCACCGGACCCGCCGCGCCGTTCCCGGAGTTAATCACCAGCTTGAGCGGCGTGAGGTTTTTGACGTTGATATAACCGAACAGGTGATCAACGTAAGCGTCACGCAGATTGATTTGCTGATAGCGACCGCGTTTGGTTTCATCAACGGGAGGAAAGTCGTTGGCTTCTGCCAGACGCTGGATGTCGCGCAGTCCGGTATCACCGCTGATCGGGCGAGCCCCTTCGCGCACCAGTTTCATGCCGTTGTAATCCATCGGGTTATGGCTGGCGGTAACTTCGATGCCGCCATCCACGCCGAGATGGAACGTGGCGAAATAGATTTCTTCGGTGCCGGACATGCCAATATCCAGCACATCGACGCCCGCATCCTGTAACCCCTTCGCCAGCGCCAGTTTTAAGGTTTCGCTGGTGAGTCGGACGTCACCGCCTAACACAATGGTTTTCGGTTTGAGAAATTCGCCATAAGCGCGACCAATGCGCCAGGCAATATCTTCATTCAGTTCTTCGCCTAATTTCCCGCGAATATCATAGGCTTTAAAGCAGGGTAAACTCGACATGATATACCTTAAACAAATAATACTTATTACAGATTAACTAAAAATATTAGCGCTCTTCTACTAACGTTACATTATCAAAAATTTAGCTACGACCATATCGGTCCTGAAAACGGATAACATCGTCTTCTTCTAAATAAGATCCAGAACGAACTTCAATTAAATCAAGAGGAATTTTCCCTGGATTTTCCAAGCAGTGTATTACACCAAGAGGTATGTAAACAGATTCATTTTCGCTAAGAATCTTAGTTTCAGAACCTATAGTCACCCTTGCAGTTCCAGAAACTATGATCCAATGTTCTGCCCTATGATGGTGCATTTGTAAAGAAAGTCCTTCACCAGGATTTACTGTTATACGTTTGACCTGATAACGCTCCCCTGTGTCAATGGAATCATATTTACCCCAAGGACGATATACTTCGCGATGAACATAATGCTCGCTACGACCTGAATTTTTAATTTGTTCGACTATTTTCTTTACATCCTGAACTTTATTTCTCTCTGAGACAAGAACAGCATCCTTTGTTTGGACAACAACTAAATTTTCCACTCCAACTGTAGCAACAATTCCCGATTCGGCATATATGAAAGAATTCTTTGTTTCATGAGAGAAAATATCCCCAACTATTACGTTGCCGTCTGAGTCTTTATCATTAATTTCCCAAAGAGAAGACCATGAACCGACATCACTCCAGCCAGCATCCATTGGAATAACAATTGCGTCTTTTGTTTTTTCCATTACAGCGTAATCAATTGACTCTTCAGGACACTTAGAGAAAGAACTTTCATCTAAACGCACAAAATCAAGGTCAAAGTTCGCTGAAGCAATTGCTTTTTCACAAGCGGATAAAATATCAGGCCGAAATTGTTTAAGTTCCTCTATATAACGATTTGCACTAAACAAAAACATACCGCTATTCCAATAATACTCACCGGAAGCAAGATATTTAGTGGCTGTCTCATGATTTGGCTTTTCAACAAATGATGACACTATAAATGCATCCGAATCTTCCTGATTAATATATTGTCCTCGATGTATATAACCATAACCAGTTTCTGCTTTGTCTGGAATTATACCAAATGTTACCAATTTCCCATCAGCAGCGTATGGAATTGCCGATCTAACAGCGTTACAAAATTTTTCTTCATCGTGTATAACGTGATCTGCAGCCAGTACGAGCATAAGATCATCTGCACTTTTATCAGACTTAGACATCAGCAACGCCGCTAATGCAATTGCAGGGGCAGTGTTACGCCCAACAGGCTCAAGGATGATATTCTTTGAAGTCAATCTATCGATTTTTCTAAGCTGTTCAGCAACTATAAAGCGGTATTGTTCATTACAAATGACATAAGGGTTGGTACAATCCAAACCATCCAGACGATTAGCCGTTGTTTGAAGCATGGTATGACTACCGATTAGGCTAAGAAATTGTTTCGGATAGAGAATTCTTGATAGTGGCCACAACCGACTGCCTGAACCACCAGCCATAATGATAGGTGTAATAATTTTATTATTGTTCATATAATTTCTCATCTAATGTATTCATTAAATTGGCAACTTTTGATTCCCAAGAAAAATTATTTTCTACAAAACTACGGGCATTTTCAGCCACTTCAGTATAACGATTATAATCGTAAATTATTTCTCTTAGTACGTTTTTATATTGCTCTACTGTATCTGCAACAAAAATTTCGCTACCTGATTTTGCATTAATACCTTCATAACCAATGCTAGATGTAATACATGGTAAACCTAAAGCCATGTATTCAAGAATTTTATTTTGTACGCCTGCTCCAAGACGAACAGGACATATACCTATATGCCCTGTAGAAGCGGAAGAATTGATATCATCAACAGTACCTAAAGCAATTGTATTTTTAAATGAATTTAATATATTTTTATTAGTTTCTGAGATCTTACCAATCACTTTAAAAATAATATTAAACTCATCATACAAGCAAGGTAAAATATTCTTAGCAAAATGTTTTGCAGCATCCATATTTTGTAAAGAATACATATTTCCGATAAATATAAGTTCCACAGGCTTATCGATTTTTATTTCTCTTTTTATATATCTCAAGGCTGATGTATCAACCCCATTATTGACTATATGGATATTACTGCCCGGATTAGGGTAGAGATAGTCACGGTCTACGGATGAAATAAAAGTGGTCAAATCAAAAAGATTCGCCACAGAACGTTCATATGATTCTAATCTTTTTTGTTCCAGAGAATAAATAATTGCACGCAAACTTTTTTTACTTGCTAATTTTTTAACGCGACTGTAATTCAAAGATATTGCATCTGTCATATCAAGAATTTTGAACTTGTCTGTATCCTTAACATAATCAGCAACTCTTATCAGATGACAAAATACTGCATCGCATTGTTTAATTAATTTATTGTATTTATTCTTAAATGTGTCCGATTGATAATAAGCAATTTGCAACGGTTTTTGCGTAACCAAAGCTTTTAATACATTATAATATGATTTATATTTTGGTAGATAGACACGATGAATTTCTTTGAAGACCGAGTCATTTATATTTATTTCAAGTTCTAGTGGTTGATCACATAAGCTCAGAAGAATAAGATCATATTTTTTGGAAAGTTCTTTACATAACATATAGACTCTTAATCTATCCCCTCCAATGACAGGGTAGGGAAAGCGAGGTGTAAGAACCAGTATTTTTTTTCTCTGCTCTGATTGATTCATAAAACTGAAACCTTTTATATTCAGAATCCGTCTGGATAATTTTTTTTCCAACGCCACGAGTCCAATAACATCTGTTCTAGAGTTTGTTCGGCTTGCCAGTCCAATAAAGAATTAGCTTTATCTGCATCAGCCCAACAAGACGCAACATCCCCTGCCCTTCTCTCTATAAAAGATTTATTGACCTTAATGTTTGTTAATTTTTCAAATGTAGTGATTAATTCAAGCACCGAATAACCTTTTCCTGTACCAAGATTAAAGATATTATATCCCGAATTGATACTTAAATAATTCATTGCAGCCAAATGACCTTTCGCTAAGTCAACAACATGAATAAAATCCCTTACACCTGTTCCATCATTAGTAGGGTAATCATTGCCATAAATAAATAATTTATCACGTTTACCACTCGCAACATCCAATAAATAAGGAACAAGATTATTAGGGATACCAGATGGAGCCTCACCTATTTTACCACTAGAATGAGCACCGACAGGATTAAAATATCTCAAGCAAATTATATCCAGTTTTCCCGTGGAACTAACATCCTCTAGAATTTTTTCAACAAAATACTTCGATGTGCCATATGGATTCGTAGTTCCTCCAATTTTAGCTGTTTCTGGAATTGGAATTATCTCTGGTTCACCATAGACTGTCGCAGATGAGCTAAAGATAAATTTTTTAATTCTGTACTCTTCCATTACCTGTAATAAAGTAATGGTCACTCCAACATTATTCTGGTAATACTTTAAGGGTTCACTTTTAGACTCTGAAACAGATTTAAAGCCAGCAAAATGAATAACTATATCTATGGCGTGTTTCTCGAGAATAGCGGAGAGTGTCTTCCTACACCCAGCATCTCCAGTAATTGTTATAAAATCACGTCGAGTAATTTCTTTTATTTTTTCGATACACTTGTATGAAGCATTACTGAAATTGTCCAGAACGATAATCTCATGACCTGCATTCAGTAATTCAATAGCCGTATGAGATCCGATATATCCAGCACCACCAGTTACTAATATGTTCATATTATATCTCCACTAACTAATCGTCAAAATTTATTATATCAAGTTCATGGCCATTAAACCGATAATGTGAATAATATTTTTGCTGATAAGACATTATTAGCTGTTTATTGATACTTTTCATCTTGAAATCTTTAGGAAATTCCTCATCCAAATGTGAGATTTTTTTAACACACTCCTTATTGTTTATAATTTCATCATAGCCGATTAAGGAATGCTCTGTCGCATAAATATATAATCCATATGATAGTGCTTCTGCAATTTTTGTTTTCATTCCACTTCCTAAAACTATAGGAGAATAAAAAACATCACAAGCAGATAATAAATATGACATTTCACTATTAGATAGATTATCGAAAAAAAATAAATTATCCAAATCAGGAAGATTCAAAGTAGTACTTTTCCTACCTGCCAAAATATAGCAATAATCATTATTAGACTTTGCTGCATTTAAAACATAGTTGGCAGCATCTATATTTGGAAAAAAATCAAAAGATGCAGTAAATACTACTTTTTTCCTATTATCATTATTCAATCGATTATACTCATTAATAAAGTGAGCTGACAATACATCAGTTGGTTTTTCTCTACTAAATATCACAGGGAGAATTAAATTTCTGCTTTTTTTAATCCCATAAAATTTATCCATTGCATTTTTATCTTGCCGGGTAATATAGCTAACTAAATCTGAATTCTTAAGCCCGATAAATTCATTGAGATAAACAATTAATTTTTCAATAAAAGTAGTTATGTTTTTATCTTTTTGTCTTATTAAGTCATATTCGAAGTTATCCGTAAACAATATGATCTTTTTGTGGGGCATGAGTATTCTAAAAAGCAGACATAACAATCCAAGCCGAGAGTTGTGAAAAGCAAGAATATCTTGCTTCCGTAAAATTTTAATTATTGAGAAAATATAAGGGACATAAAATGATGGTATAAAAAAAAGCCTGGATATTATATCCTGACGTTTACCTTTAATAAATGATATATGTTGAAAAGTATTGTCTTCGAATAGTTTACCTGAGGATTTTTTATCAATAAGTGTTAAATTAACATTCTGTTTTTGTAGAAAACTAACAAGCGTACGTAAATATACTCCTCCTCCGGTAAGTTCATTATATGAGTTAATTGAAATGAGACAGAGTTTCTTATTTTTTTTCATTAAATGCCGCCGTTAAAATTTCCGCATATCTCTCTTCAGAAAAAAGCTCACGCTTGCTATAAATAGTTTGTCTCAAATGATAATATTTTTCATTATCAAGACTAATTAATTTGTAGGCTACTTGTGCTAAATCTTCTTTATTATTGGCAATAAATACGCCAGGAAAACTTTCTGCATACAACTCTCTAATTGCACCAACATTATAGCCTATCACAGGGCAACCACAGCATAGCGCTTCAATAGTAACCAGCTCATATCCTTCATAATAGGACGGTAAAATAAGTACTCTGGATTTCTTAAATATTTCTGGCATTTTCGCATAGGGGACAGCAATGCTGGTCAGAACATTATTTAGCGAAGCAAAATTTTGTGGGGCGGGAATACTTGAAACTAAATGGAAGGAAGTATCTGGCAGATTTTTACATATGTAATACAGATCATCTATTCCTTTTCCTTTTTCCAATCGCCCGACAAATGTCACATATTCTGCTTCATTAACATCAGTGTAATCAAATTGTGCAAGATTTATAAAATTTCGAACAACTTTGATTTTATGTGAATTAATATTGTAAAGCTCATTCCATTCACTTTTAACCTTATTTGAAACAGCCCAGATATTTTTTGAAAATGCTCCAGCCCAACGCTCATAGAAAGATAAAAGACCACTGCCAGACAACCGATTAGGTTTTTTATTCATGACTGTTTGAAAATAACATTTCATATTGCCATGAGCTATTAAGATGTCATTCCTATAAAAAGGAGAACAATAGCCATGTGCAATAACTTTAAACGTCACGCCACGTAATTTTTGTAAGGTTAAATAAAGAGAAACTAATATTGGATAAAGTGCTACTTGTATTTTTTTGTTACGAATTTTGTTAGAAATTTTGAAGTATGTTTTATCAAGTATAATGACTTTAACCCCCAAATTTTTAAGAATGTTACATTGTTGGGCAACAACCCTTTCCACCCCACCTTGCCCTCCTGAACCATTATACGCGGCGATATATATAATCATTTTAAAAACTTCCCGATAAACGACTTCATTTTTAGCAGAACGAATTGACACTGTCGGTAAAATATAGCATGCTTTTGTCCTGAAAGAAGATTCAAATTATCATTATATTTTTTTAAAAATCTATAATTATTTATGCAACTTTCGTAATGATATTTTAATCGATTAGCTGTTCTTGCCCCTCCCGTCGCTTTTCTTGGAGGTAAATTTATTAACAAAGCCTTTGAATCATATATAAATTTTTTATTTTTAATAAATAGAGATAGCATGAAATCAGTTTCCTCACGATAGCAGTTTCCCGTATAAGATATATCAAATCGATATTTCGATATTAGTTCCCTTTCAGCTAGAACAAAAGGCTGTGCATAAAAACATTCAATCGGATGGTCCAAATCACATGTATAACTAAAATCCAATCTATTTAGATCACTAACAAAACGCCCCTCTTTTTTATGTCGATTTATGCAATCTTCAATTGTTTTCTCGTTATTATTCATATAAAGTATTCTTGCGCCGATTACATCAGCGCCTGTCTCATATTTTGTAGCCAATAACCGAGATATAACACCGGGTAAGAGGTAAGAGTCATCATCACCAAAAAAAATATATTTCCCTTTGGCTATTTCAATCCCTCGGTTTTTAGAATACATCTGTTTTTTATTCGTTTCATTTTCTAAAATAACTAACTGAGAATATTTTTCCTTCAGTTCAGCTAATACACTATTTGTATTATCTGTTGATCCATCATTGATAACTATAACCTCTAAAGTCTCATCCTGAAAATAACTTGGTATGACCTCCTTAAGAATATGAGCCCTGTTATAACTTGGGATTATTATGCTGACATTTTTTTCTGACATTTTGGTCAATCCTTTTTATACTGGATGTATAATGTAACTAAAAAAGCAACAAATATACTTTTGACAAGATAGGGGAAGAAATAGAACAAAGTCTCTCTTGGTGTGAATAATATAGGTGGCAACACACTATAATAAACAAAATATATAATTGGTTTGTTTTTTGTATATTTTTCCAATACATTTAAATTAAGTAAAAGTAAAAAGGGTATAATGAAACATCCAATCAGACCAAATGCTAAAAACGATTCTGCTAAATAACTCCCCCCAAGTCCGAACCCAAGATTATATAGTTCTGGGTTTGCTGTGTATGAGGCCAAATGGCTATAGCTTATTTCCGGCAAGCTCAATTTAACATTAAATATTGACGAGCAAGTTATTATTAACTGGCTGAATAGATAGGTAACATTATATCCCCCTGACAATAGTTGTAGTTTTACTGATTGATAAATGGAAAGATATGATACTCCCATGCCGTATACAAAGTTTATAACAGGATTATTACCCTGCATTAATTGAAAAAAACTCCCTCCAGTGCGCCACATTGAGATAAATTCACTAATCACAAAAATGACGCTAAAAACAAAAATCATTGTAATCAGCAGACGTAAGTTTCTTGTCTTTACTTCATTAAAATATATACATGTAACCGTTAAAAGAAACGTTATAGCTTCACTACGACTACCCTTCAAGGTGCTAAATGCAGCAATGCATATCGCAATAAAAAGAAATTTTTTATTTGTTCTGAACTGTATATGAAACGCACATATAAGGAAAAAAGAACAATAAAATAAATAAGATAGAAAATCATAACCTATTGGCGTTGTTATATTTGATTGATAAATATCAACATAACTATTAGATTCTATAAAGTTAAAAAAGAATATCCCTTTTACAACCATACCTATCGAACCCAGAAAAAATAAAGTCAAAAGAAACTTTATTTTTAGCAATTGTTTTTCAGGATAAGGACCATGCGGATAAAATTTTTCAGTATTTTTGCATAGAATTAGTCCCAATGTATAACCATAATACATTAGTGTTATAGCATAGTTAGCCAAAATCACATCGTCATCCATATATCCTTCAATAAACCAATCGGCAATCCTATAATCATAGTTTGCAAACAAAGATAATAAAGGGCGACAACCTAAAAACACAAAAGATGATATAACGAGAAGGCTGGCCGGAGAAGTTATTTTATTAGTGATATATGCGATATAAAAAACTGTTATCGTTGCTATAACAAGGATATATTGTGATTTATTTGGTTCATTACCAAACAGTAACACTAAAATTGTCAGCATTAAACTTAAATAGAATGTAATAGCAGGAACCGCCTTCACTTTCATTATACTCTCGCTCCCCACTTTCGATGGGCAATAAAAGCTAGCATACTGAATACAAGAAACTCACCAATTAGGTTTAATAAAACCCCCCCCAGAATGTCAAAGCGTGATATTAACAGCCAGGACAAACTAACAACAATAATTCCCGCCATAACATTTATACTTCGTAGTATTTTTACATTATCTGTCGGTATAAGAAACTGTATACCAAGGACATTATTTAAAGATGAAAAAATGGTAATTATTGACGCAAATAAAATAATAACAAATGAAACGTCAACTTTACCTATAAAAGTCGCCACATATTGCCCTAATCCCATATAACATAAACATGCAATTATGCTAATTGTTAAATGCACAAAAAAACTTTTTTTAATTCTATAATAAAACAGTTTATCTTGAGGTTTAATTTCTGAAACTTGAGATAACATATACTGTGATATTGGATTAATTAGACTTTGACATGCTGTTGTCATTTTTTGAACGATTGAAAAAACACCAAGACTCGTATTACCGCAAAGGTTTCCAATTAACACAGGAATTAGACCATTGTAACCAATCGTACCTATTACGCCAATAAAAACATTTCCTGCCTTCTTAAATTCCACAATGCATTCATTAGGTTTAAGATGAACAACATGGCTAATATGAATATTTGGCCATAAGTATATACAGCATATGAGTAATGTTGCATTTTGCAAAAAACTTAGGATAAAAACATTATCTCCGCCACTACAGACATAAACAAGAAGTATGATAAACAATGTTATTCTCACTATTACTTGTGAGTATGAAAGTTTTTTAAAATCACCAATCCCCTGCAAAAACCAATTGGGCGATAATATATTACCAATAGTGCATAGAAAAATTGACAAAAACCCAAAAAATGACAAGTGGACTATATTTAATCTGCACAATAAAAATACACATGTTAATGCAATTATAAAAAGCAATGATTTTAAAAGAACAACTATTGAGTAATAGCGCTGTAAATTTTGGGTCTCACATCTATGTCTCGCAGCAACCACAGGTCCTGTGTAAGTAAAGCCAAAATCAATAATCAAAGCCACTATTTGATAAATAGATGTAATATAGACCAATTCCCCATATTCCCCCAACCCAATATATTTTATCAGGATAGGGATAATTACCAATGGCGCGATATAATTAAATAACTGCAATATATACAACCCTAAAAATACGTTTTTTATTTTATCTTTAAGCCTTAAATAATTGTGCACACGTTGTATCCTATTCATTTAGGTGTAATTATATTATTGAAATGCGATGTTCTATAAGAATGACTTTATAATTTCAGCACGCTACCGCCCCTGGCTTTACAGCTACCAGAGCACTGCATGCATGCCTACGATGTAGCGAGCGTTACCCACTCGCGCTAAACCCGAAAAATTCAAACGCTAATTGTCTTACCAATCCGCTCTGGAAACAAGGAAAATCCTGGAAAACTTTGACTAAAATCCTATTGCTAACTCGTTGTTATTCTGATTGTTTATATAAAACAACGGCAGGAAAATTCGCAACAAATTACTTTCGCCACGAATCTTCACTGCCGTTATAATTTTCTTATCAACCGTTACATTCGGTCAGATTTTCATTATTCGCTTAACAGCTTCTCAATCCCTTTACGGAACTTCGCCCCTTCTTTCAGGTTGCGTAGTCCATACTTCACAAATGCCTGCATATACCCCATTTTTTTACCGCAGTCGTAGCTGTCACCTGTCATCAGCATGGCATCAACGGACTGTTTTTTCGCCAGTTCAGCGATGGCATCAGTCAGCTGAATACGCCCCCATGCACCAGGCTGAGTGCGTTCAAGTTCCGGCCAAATATCTGCAGAAAGCACATAGCGACCAACGGCCATGATGTCTGAGTCCAGCGTCTGCGGCTGATCCGGTTTTTCGATAAATTCAACAATGCGGCTGACTTTACCTTCGCGATCCAGCGGTTCTTTGGTCTGAATGACGGAGTATTCAGAGAGGTCACCCGGCATACGTTTTGCCAGCACCTGGCTGCGGCCCGTTTCGTTGAAGCGCGCAATCATGGCAGCAAGGTTGTAACGTAGCGGGTCGGCGCTGGCATCGTCGATCACAACGTCTGGCAGTACCACGACAAATGGGTTGTCACCAATGGCAGGTCGCGCACACAAAATGGAATGGCCCAAACCTAAAGGTTCGCCCTGACGCACGTTCATAATTGTCACGCCCGGCGGGCAAATGGACTGTACTTCCGCCAGCAGTTGGCGCTTCACGCGCTGTTCAAGGAGAGATTCTAATTCATAAGAGGTGTCGAAGTGGTTTTCGACCGCGTTCTTGGAAGCGTGAGTTACCAGGAGGATTTCTTTGATCCCTGCAGCCACAATCTCGTCAACGATGTACTGAATCATTGGCTTGTCGACGATCGGTAGCATCTCTTTGGGAATCGCCTTAGTGGCAGGCAACATATGCATCCCAAGACCCGCTACAGGAATAACTGCTTTTAAATTCGTCATTATTTCATCCACCTGTAAAATGGTTGCTGAATTATAGCTTGTTCGATTTTTTTCGCCAGCATCAATTACCCTGAATTGATTACTGAATTACTTGTGATGTTACGCCGCTTCGTTGTGGATTGCAGTAGCATTGTTCCTAAGTATGGCTCCATTTTTCCAGGAATGGTCGCAAATCTACTCCCTCCGTTCTGGCAATCTAAAGTTAATCTTCTCCACATTAACAATATGGTGATTAATCCTGTCGATATCGACGGAGATTTGTCCTTTTTCATTCACCGCATGAACATTTGCAAGAGACAGCAGTGTTTCTTTTTTCGCCATAAACACGCCGCGAACGTCTTTGCGCATGTCAAAGTTCATGCTCAATGCGGGTCCAACTGAGGATTCCTGCATCACATTGATATTTCGCATAAAAAGATGTTGCGGTTTGTTGTGTAACTCCAGCGACGCACGCTTCATCTCAATGTTAGTCAGCGCCACAAAGGAGACAGCATTCCCGGCGGAGATTTGGATGCCGCGCAATTTATAAGCAAGATGAGTATTATCCAGTTGAATATCATTCACTCGGAAATTCTGCGGTATCGAGAGATATTTGCCTTTAATTACCCCATAGCCGATTAACATCCCGGCACTATTAATCATTTCAATATTATCAATCACAAAGTTGTCACAACCATAAATAGCAACTGTGGCGTTATCAATACCTGCTTTCTTACTGAAATCCGGCGTGATATTACGAGCTTTGATATTACGGATAACAAAATGTTTACCATTTTCAACATGGATCAGTTGCCGACAATCTGATCCCGTGATATTCGCAACGACAAAGTTTTTCACTGCCTGGTTTTCCGGATAATTATTATCGTAAGTACTTCCTGCCAGTCCTATGCCAATACCCCAGTTGATTTTGCCGTTAGTACAGTTGATGCGCTCGATGACATGGTCGGATATCAAAATGTCGCGATCGTTGATTGCTACATTCCATTCAATGGCGTCGCCCTGTAAGTCGCTGAACTTACAATTGGTGATGTTGGCACCGATAATCTGGTTATGAAATCCCTGGCGTAAAATGGCGTAATTAGCGTGGCTGACGGTCAGGTTATCGATGGTCAAGTTGCGCATGACGCGTTTATTTTTGCCGCCGATATAAATCTGCGTTACCGGGCCAAAACCGCTCATCGCCAACCCTTTGATGATGCAGTCAGAACCGCGCACATCCAGGGTGATGTTATGCATACGGCCGCCCTTCTCCCCTGTCACCTGGCTGCCGTCTTGTAAGACAAAACGCCCTCTGCCGTTGCCGCGCAGGCTTCCAAGGATGTGCAACGTTTTGCCAGGAGGAATGAAGATGCCGGTGTTGATATTTTCACAAACGAATCCGGCAGGCACGACGACCGTTTGCCCTTCGCTGAAGGCTTGTTTAAATGAGGCGATCCAGTCGTGTGGGTTGTAGTCGTTAATGTTAACGATTTGTCGGGCGGGAAGCGCGCGAGCGAAAGGGGTATGGAGGAAGGCAAGCGCCGAGCTTGCCGTCAGGAAGGTGCGTCGGGAGAGTTTTTTAAATGGCATACGTTCTCCTCTATAAAGCCTGCAGCAAGCTGGCGAGTTCTCGATTGATCACCTGCTGGTTAAAATCGTGTTCGACTTTTTCGCGCGCACGTTTGACAACCGTAGTAAGTTCGTCGGTGTCCAGTTGGCTAAACGCCGCCAGTCGTTGCGCCAGTGCACAGGCATCGTTCTCAGGCAC
>OKVJ01000526.1_pt1 | contig 14933 bp, 15 predicted proteins | sample 1606921 | NCBI WGS metagenome assembly OKVJ01 (sample SAMN03281016, study PRJEB24777) | human gut metagenome | isolation source: fecal sample PR161 from 1 month old female Malay infant, caesarean...
AGTGGCCATACCGCCGTGCCCGCCACGGCGTTATTTTTTAGGGCGATATTTTTCCGGCAGTTCGGGAACAGGACGTTTGTCATCAATCAAATGACGGATGGTCAAAACAGGGTGTCGCCACAGCATCCGCGGCCCTGCCCAGCGCATAATCTGTTTCATCTCTTCACGTTTAGCAGGCGGGTAACAGTGCACAGGGCATTGTTTGCAGGCCGGTTTTTCTTCGCCGAAAACACATTTATCCAGCCGTTTATCGGCGAAATCATTCAACGCCTGATAGTGCGCATCATCCGCCACAGCCTGCGGACAGTGTTGCTGGTAAAGCGCAATCATCTTGCGAATAGTCAGTTTTTCGCGGCTAATGCGTTTTGCCGTCATCATGGCTCTCCTTTTAAAGATGCATTTATTTTACTCCTTTAAAAAGAGCGAGCGAACCGTTATTACTGCTTTTCCGCCTGGTGCAGCCATCTTTACACTTGCACCAATTTTCCTCTTTTTCTGCCGCCTCCAGGTCATCCTGGTGCATTTTTACGCCCGCGGCTCCTCATAACGGTGCGTGCCGCCTCGCGATGGCGTGATAAGCCGCGCTTTTGATGCGCTGGCATGTTTTCTGCATTTTAACTCTATCTTCATCAAGCGGAATGCAGGGGATGACAATGATAAAAATGACGCTTCCGAGCGCGCCTTACTACGATGAAATGCTCACCGCAGAAGGTCGGCAACGCCAGCATTATGACGCCTGGTGGCAGTGGTTACAGCAAACTGACCAGCATGCCATTCACCAGAAGAAAGAGCAGGCGGAACTGCTGTTTCACCGCGTCGGCATTACGTTTAATGTTTACGGTGAAGAGGGAGGAACAGAGCGTTTAATTCCATTCGACAGCGTGCCGCGCATCATTCCGGCCCACGAATGGCGGATGCTTGATGCAGGCATACGCCAGCGGGTAAAAGCGCTCAACGCCTTCTTGTACGATATCTACCACCACCAGCATATTCTCAATGCCGGTATTGTCCCCCGTGAGCAAGTGCTCGCCAACGAACAATATCAACCCTGTATGCAGGGCGTCGATCTGCATAATAATATCTATGCCCATATCACCGGCATCGATATGGTCCGCGACAGTGACGGCGGATACTATGTGCTGGAAGATAATCTGCGCACCCCATCCGGCGTCTCTTATATGCTGGAAAACCGCAAGATGATGATGCGCCTCTACCCGGATCTGTTCGCCAGTTCGCATATCGCACCGGTCGAGCGCTACCCCAGTTACCTGCTACAAACCCTGCGTGAAAGCACTTATGTTGATGACCCCTGTGTAGTAGTGCTGACGCCCGGACGCTTTAACAGCGCCTATTTTGAACACAGTTTTCTTGCTCAGCAGATGGGGGTGGAGCTGGTAGAAAGCGCCGACCTGTTCGTCAAAGAGGGCAGTGTTTATATGCGCACCACCGAAGGCCCGTGCCGGGTCGATGTTATCTATCGCCGTATTGACGATGCCTTCCTCGACCCGCTGGCGTTTCGTTCGGACTCTATGCTGGGTGTACCGGGGCTGTTGTCGGTCTATCGTTCAGGTGGCGTGGTGCTGGCCAATGCGATTGGCACCGGCGTGGCAGATGACAAATCCATCTACCCGTACGTGCCGGATATGATCCGTTTTTATCTTTCTGAGGAGCCTATCCTCGGCAATATTCCCACCTGGCAGTGCCGTAAAGCCGAAGATTTGAGTTACGTACTGGCCCATCTGGATGAGATGGTGGTGAAAGAGGTCCACGGCGCGGGCGGCTACGGCATGCTGGTCGGTCCCCGCTCGACCCGGGCGCAAATTGATGACTTCCGTCAGCGCCTGCTGGCAAACCCCGGTAATTACATTGCGCAAAACACCCTGGCGCTCTCCACCTGCCCGACTTTTGTCGAGGAAGGGCTGGCCCCGCGCCACATTGACCTGCGCCCGTTTGCGCTCTACGGCGAAGAGATAAGGCTGGTACCAGGCGGGCTGACCCGCGTGGCGCTGACCGAAGGTTCGCTGGTGGTGAACTCCTCGCAAGGGGGTGGCACGAAAGACACCTGGGTGATGGAGGAGGATGAATAATGTTAAGCCGCACCGCCAGCGAACTGTACTGGATGGCCCGTTATCTGGAACGGGCAGAGAGCTTTGCCCGCGTCCTTGACGTGACCTACAAATTATCAATGATGCCGCGTCACAGCCAGCAACAGCATGATTTAGCCCTGCCGCTCAATCTGACATTCGGGCATGAGCTGTTTCAGGAACGTTATGCCCGGTTCAGTATGAATAATCTGCTGAATTTCTTTGCCCTTGATGGGCAGAACCCGAGCAGTATCTATAGTTGTATTGAAATGGCCTGGAATAACGCCCATGCCGTTCGCGGTAGTCTTTCATCCGAGGTGTGGGAGTGCATCAATACCACCCGTATCGATATCCGCAATCTGCGCCAGACGGGGGTGGATAAGATTGGTATCGACGCCTTTTTCGACTGGGTGAAAGAGCGCGCGCATCTGTTCCGTGGCGCCATGTTCGGCACACTGCTGCGTAACGACACCCAATGCTTTATCCGTATCGGCACGCTGATTGAACGCGCGTTTGCCACCGCGCAGTTGCTGGCGTTAAAAGATCAGCAACTCAGTAACGATCCGGATCCGGTACGCGAATATTACCGCCTCGACACACTGTTGCGTGCGGTGAGCGCCCGCGAGGCCTACCACAGCATTTATCGCCAGCCGATCAGCCGGGAAACCGTCACCGAATTACTGGTGTTTCGCAATGACGTGCCGCGCTCGCTGCATGCCTGCGTCGGCGACCTGGTTCAACAACTGGAGATGATTGGCAGCGAGCGGGCGCGCGTTCCGCTGCGTCTTGCCCATCAGTTGCATGTGGAGCTGCGTTTCGGCTCCCTTGATGATGCCCTGGCCGACGATCTTCAGGAGTGGTTAAACCGTTTTCTTACCAAAATCAACGAGCTGGCCGACAGTATCCGCCAGACCTATCTGGAGGCGTTATGAAACTGACCATTAATCACCTGACGCATTATCACTACGATGAAGAGGTGAAGTTCAGTACGCAGTATCTGCGTCTGACGCCGCAAACCTCTGGTCGCCAGTATATTAAGGAATGGAATCTGCTGCTGCCCGCCTCGGCGGTAGCGACGACCGATGCGTACGGTAATCTGATGCATGTCTTAACCCTGGATCACCCTCATCAAGAGATCATCATTCATGCTCAAGGTGTGGTTGAGATCGCCGATAATGCACAAGAAGAGGAAGAGACCAGCGAGTCGCTCTCTCCGCTGGTATTCCTGCGTACGACTCCGTTGACTGACCCGGATGCGCCGATTCGCGAATTTGCCCGACGCTATTACCGGGAAGAAGATGCGGTGGGCAGCCTGGGGGAATTGATGGCGGAATTACGCCTGAAAATGCCGTATACGCCCGGCGCCACGCAGGTACATGACACTGCCGCCGTCGCTTTTGCCAAAGGGAAAGGGGTATGCCAGGATCATACCCACGTGTTCCTGGCCTGCTGCCGTAGCCTGCGCATTCCGGCGCGTTACGTGAGCGGCTATGTTTATAGCCGGGATACCGAGCATGTGGCGATGCATGCCTGGGCAGAGGCCTGGCTTGATGGACGCTGGCAGAATTTCGATATCACTAATAATACGCGCGACCTGAACCAACATCTTCGCCTGGCGATCGGAATGGATTATCTGGATGCCTGCCCGGTGCGAGGTAGCCGTTTTGGCGGCGGCTGTGAAGAGATGTTTTCCGCTGCTGAGGTAAGCCTGTTTGAGCGACAACAACAGATACAGCAGCAACAATGAATTAATAAAGGTATTTTAATGACTTACTGTGTGGCCATGCGTCTTTCCGACGGGCTGGTTTTTGCTTCCGACTCCCGCACCAATGCGGGAGTCGATCACATCGCAACGTTTAAAAAACTCCATGTATTCAGCAAGGAGGGGGAACGGGTGCTGGTGATCCAGTCTGCGGGGAACCTGGCCACAACACAGAGCATTGTCAGCCTGCTTAACGAACGGATACAAGGCCAGCATACACCAAACCTGATGCAGATGGGGACGATGTATGACGCCGCCACGCTGGTCGGGGAGACGGTGCGCGAAGTGATTCACCGCGACAGCGCGGCGCAGCAAAACAGCAGCACTATTTTTGGCTGCAATATGCTGCTCGGCGGGCAGATTGGCAATGAGGTCCCGCGTCTGTTTCATATCTATCCCGAAGGCAATTTCATTGAAGCGACGAATGACACCCCCTACTTTCAGATTGGTGAGAGCAAATACGGCAAGCCGATTATCGACAGGGTGTTGACGGTCGATACCCCTCTGGAGCACGCTATGTGCTGCGCCTTGATCTCCATCGATTCGACGTTACGCAGTAATCTCTCCGTCGGTATGCCGCTGGATGTCATGATTTATCGCGCGAATACCTATGATGCCAGCGAACAGCGGCGCATCACGGAAAACGATCCCTATTTTACCGGTATCCGCAAAGCCTGGTCGGAAGGTCTGGTCAACACATTCCGCCAGTTGCCGCCTTTTCCGGCACAGGCTAAGTTGGGTGATACCTGTAATAAACAAAGAGCTCCTCAATGAGACTGGCAGTCATTAGCACCTTATTTTTGCTTGCAGCGTCAACATCCGCGCTGGCATCAACATCGAACGAAGAGACGGTCGCGGCAGCGAAAGTCACCCTGGGCCAGGCGCTGTATAAATCTGCGCTGCTTACCGGGGCCATGCCGGAAGAAGGTAAAACGGACCCGGCCAAAATGGGCCAAAAAATGGGGGCCGAAATGTCCGAACGCCTCAATAACGTGGTGATTGGCGGCCTCAACCAGGGGGCAAATTGCGACGATATCACCGCGAATATTCAAAAAAGTTTCGAGATCATGCAAAGAGACGCGGTAAACCAATTTTCCTCTTCTTCCGCCATTAAAAAGGCGCTGGATAATGTGCCGCTCAGCGCCGCACAGTATGCCTCCGCAGAGTGCCAGAATTTAACCAGCCAGTAATACATCTCTTCGATCCCAGCGGTGAAAGCCGCTGAGATCGCACGCCTGCCTTACCTTTTCCCTATTGTTAACAAACGCTACACTGGCGCAATAATAGTGATGAAACCAATTTCAAAGAGAATATTCACGTGGGTGATTTTTCATGTCTTTATTGCGGAAATTTTTCTTATGGTCGATAAAAAAATACCAGGCAGATGCAATAAACGCATTATAAATAATTAACCACTGCGCCGTAAAATTATTCCATTACCTGGAAACACGATCATGATCGTATTATCAACAAACAACCGTTGATATAATTAGCATTACGATGAAATGGTCTTTAATTCAGTCTGAATTACATTCATTTAAGGGGGAGTGTTATGCAATACCGAAATAGCTACGGCCAGTGTCTGGGGCAGGAAATGCAAGACTGGACGGCCAGAAGCACCCCTGAAAAATTCTCCCTTAGCGGAAATTACTGTATGGTTACGCCACTGTCCGTCGATCATGCAGAAGATTTATTTCATGCATGGCAAAGTATTGACGATGACCGCGACTGGACCTATTTACCGGGAAAACGCCCAGCCACAAAAGAGGAATGTTATAACTATTTTCGTGCGCTTATCGCCGCCAAAAATGGTATGCACATGTCGGTTATTGATAAAAATGACGGCACCGTAAAAGGTATTTTTTGCATCACAAGGATTAACCCTGTACACGGCACGTTCGAGCTTACGGATATCAACTGGACGCCAGCGTTAAAAAAGACACGGATCAGCACCGAAGCGATCTATTTAGTGTTGTCTTATTTTATCGACGCGCTCCACTACCGTCGATGCGAATGGCGGACAAACATTTTTAATGACGGCGCGATCAAAGCCGCTGAGCGCATCGGCTTTCGCAAAGAAGGGGTGTTGCGGGACAAAAAAGTGACCAAAGGCCATTCGGAAGATCTCGCTCTGTTCTCAATCATCGCCAGTGAATGGCACGATTTAGAGATCCCGATTAAAGCCTGGCTGAGGGAGAATAATTTCGATGGTCTGGGCCGACAATTGAAAAAACTCAAGGATTTCCGTTGAGTAAACCACTGGCGCCTATGATATCGCAAAGCCGTTACCCAGGGTATCATCCTGCTTAATATGTTCCGGGCAACAGGAAGAGGCGATGAATCAACGTCGGGTGCTGATTATTGAAGATGATGCCGATGCGGCAGGCGTTCTTGAGGCCTACCTTAAGCGGGAAAATTTCGACATTGCCATTTGCGGCGACGGACGTATCGGGCTTGAGATGGCGCGGCAGTGGAAACCGGACCTTATTTTGCTTGATATCATGCTGCCGTCGATGAACGGCAGCGAGGTGCTGGCAGCAGTGCGTCGCGACGGGCTTACGCCGGTGATTATGATTTCGGCCATGGGCGATCTTCCCGATAAAATTGGCGCGCTACGCTACGGTGCGGATGATTACATCGTCAAACCCTACGATCCCAAAGAGGTGGTTGTGCGGGTCCAGGCAGTATTGAGACGCTGTCAGCATCAGGCTCAATCGCAAGAGATCCTGCGCTGGCAAGGTCTGGAAGTCGACACCACAGCAATGACCGCCACGGTAACGGTCAATCATCAAAAACCGGTTTTACTTGAGCTAACGCCCACCGAATTTTCATTATTAACCTTGCTTATGCGCTCACCCGTTCGCGCCTGGTCGCGCCTCTCATTACTGGAACAGTGCCTCCCGGAAAGCGATGCGCTTGAGCGTGTCGTGGATACCCATATTTATAATCTGCGCAAGAAACTCGAATCCGCCGGAATTACAGAGGTGCTATTGAACGTTCGTGGTATAGGTTACCGGTTCCGCCAGCCCTAACGCCTGAAGATGTTGGTTATCGCACCCGGTCTGCGGGTGCATGATGTTTTGTTGAGCCATCACGGGGGGCCCTCATTGTATCCCCCTTCTCTCTCATCAGCCTGCGGTATGCGGGCCGTACCGCTTGTGGGAAAATCCGATCAGGCTACAATTCCCGCGCCGGATTTCCACCGGCCACCTGCACACAATAAAACAAAAGACCGTAAAGGAATCCGTATGATCATACGTCCACCTCAGAGCTGGTTTGTCCGGCTCTTTAACTGGCATGGCTCCGTTCTTTCCATGATTATCTTCCGGCTGGGACTGAACCTGTTCATGTCTATCGTGGCGATCATTGCCTGGCCGTACTACGAAAACCTGAACATTCACCTGACCGTGGCCCCGTTTAGCCTGCTGGGTATCGCCATTGCTATCTTTCTTGGCTTTCGCAACAACGCCAGCTACAGTCGTTACACCGAAGCAAGAATGCTCTGGGGTTCGGTGACCATCACCTCCCGCAGCCTGATGCGACAGACCATCAGCGCCCTGCCTGACGATACGGCAATCCAGCAAAAACTTTCTCACTACCTGACCGCGTTCAGTTGGTGTCTGAACCACCAGCTTCGCCAACAAGATGCCACGCAGGATATGCGACGTTTGCTGCCTGCGGACGTAGCGGTCGAGGTGATGAAAAGCACTTCGGCCTGTCACCGCATCCTGATTTTTATTGGCAAGGAGTACGCCAGCCTACGCCGGGAAGGCAAGATCAATGATTTTGTCTGGCAGAATATTGATGAGAATCTTAACGAGCTGTCGCGTTGCCTGGGAGGCTGCGAGCGTATCGCCAACACACCGGTTCCCTTTGCTTATGCGTTGATTTTGCAGCGTACGGTCTATCTGTTCTGTACCCTTCTGCCGCTGGCGCTGGTGTCCGACCTTCACCTGATGACACCGTTTGTTTCAGCGTTTATCTCTTACGCTTTCCTGTCATGGGATTCGATTGCCGAAGAGATGGAGCATCCGTTTGGCACGCATCCTAATAACCTGGCGCTGAACGCTATCTGTACCTCGATCGAGCGCAATCTGATGGATATCACCGGGCAAAGCCCACTTCCTCCATTGCCTGTACCGGATAAGCGTTTCAACCTGATTTAACCTCCCCTTTCCTGCCAGATATCGCGACCCGAGCGGGGTCGCGACAACACCGACGCTCTTATTCGGGCGCAGCGAACATCCGCAACTCCTGTGCATCATGGCTGCAGAAAAAAGAAATTTCCTCGCCATGTCGACAGGAAAGCGCCCGAAGCCGCTGCTGGTTATGACGTCTGGCGCCATTATCCATTGCCATCATCCACTGATAAAAACGCAGCCCCGGTGTACAGTGGCGCGTTGGCTGGCGCATTTCGCCACGATAAAACCATGCATCGCCACCATGCAGCAACCAGCCATGCGGCTGGCGAATGGCAATACCTGCATGTCCCAGCGTATGACCCGCCAGCGGGACCAGCAGGATGTCTGGCGACAACCCTTCAAGCGCGGTCACCGCCTCGAAGCCATACCAGTTCTCCCCTTTCGGTTGGTAGCCAACCCAGCCGGAAGTACCGCCCCACTGTCCGGGTCGATAGCGTTCTCGTGCGAGCCAACTGTCGCGCTGATGCGCGGTATCTATCTCTTGTTGCAGCAGATGTATCCGGGCGTGAGGAAAATCGGTAAGCCCACCCGCATGGTCAAAATCAAGATGTGTCAGAATAATATGCCGCACATCCGCCGCGTTAAACCCGAGCGCTTCTATGCGTGCAAGCGCCGTCAGCTCTTGTCGCCGTTGGATATTATTCATCAGGCGGAAAAAGCCAGACAAACGCTGGCCGGGGTGGCGCAAGTCGTCACGACCAAACCCCGTATCTACCAGAATCAGCCCGTCCCGGTCTGTTTCAAGCAACAGACAGTGGCAGACCAGATGCGCGAGAAGCCCTTTACTGAATCCATCAAAAAACGCGCCGCCAAACGGGCACATGCAACCACAGTTGAGGTGGTGAATTTTCATTAGGCCTCCGGATCATAGTCACTTTGTCTGCCGGGTTTGCTCGGATGCGCCAAAATGCGCGGTTTCGCCCTGTGCATGCTCACCGCCTCCGGGAATCCGTTTGAGTTGAATCACCTCGCCGCGTTGCCATGCGTTAGCGCCGTCAACGACAGGGTGGGCCATCAGATCTTCACGCTCACGTTTGATAGCCTGCGTTTGCACATTAAACCGACGGTCTCTGTCTGCCAGTAGCCGGGGATCCAGCTGCCCTTCCCCGGTAAAGCCCATCATGAGCGCGGGAATACCCAGCGGCAGGGTCTTATCACGATCGGTATGCCAGGTGTGCCAGGTTTTCCCGTACGTATTCACAATCTTTTTCATCAGTGACTTATCCGCCACTGCCGGTAAACCAGGGGCGATGAGACTCCCGGACTTCACTTCATACTGGTGGCTATGCCAAAGCTTTTTTTCTTCTGATGGCAGGGTCTTAAATAAACGTTCGCTAATGATGTACTCAACGCCCATCAGCCGGGCATCTTTGGTGTTGCTGTCATAAATCACGGCCTGCATGACATCGTCATTAAGCACCGTCACATAGTGATGGGCTTCCATCTGGCCATTTTTATCGCCGTTATAGAAATGGAACCCGTCGAGGTAGGCGCTTATCGCATCGACTGGCGGGCGGGACTGAATTATTTGCGCACCGGTTTCGAGAGTGCGCATTTGGGCAGAGGTTTTTTCGCCGGGAACGGAGGTTTTGGGCGGAGAATTATTCGCCCCACATCCCGCTAACGCCAGGCTTGTTAATATCAATAGAGATAATGGTTTCATCCGCTCTCCTCACCAAAGTGACCCTATAGAACGTAGTACACTAAAGGAGATTTAACGATAAAAATCTCAAGCTAAGCGGGATAATAAAAACAATACTCTACAAATTTACCTCATTTGGCATGATATTCCCCTATACGTCAGACGTTATCCTTATGTCCGTAAGCCAACAAAGCGTCACTTCCATCTGACTAAATTATAAAAGCACGACATGGATTTTACTTACTGTCCCGGAGGTGTAGATTGCCTTGCGTGGATCTTCACTGGATAGCTTAATGAATATTATTGATGTCATTATGTCAGCAGGAAAGGCATCTGTTGATGTTGCGCTTTACACACTTATTCCCGTCATGGTTGTCATGCTCATCGTGATGAAATACCTGGAAGCAAAAGGCGTTGTCGATGCCGTTGTTCGGCTGACCGCGCCAGTGCTCAAGCCCTTTGGTATTTCCGGGATCGCCATCTTCGCCCTGATACAACTCAATTTCGTCAGCTTTGCCGCCCCCATTGCCGCCCTGGCCATTATGGAAAAAAGAGGCACCTCAGAGCGCCAGCTTGCCGCCGCGCTGGCAATGTTATTTGCGATGGGCCAGGGCAATGTCTTCTACCCATTGATCCCTTACGGGCTGCACTGGGGAAACGCCATCATCATTTCGATTTTTGGTGGGCTGGTCGCCGCTGCGGTCACTTATCATCTGTTCGGGAAAAAACTTTCCAGCACCGTTCAGAACGCGGCACCTGCCGAAGCGTTTAACGATAAATCATCGTCCAGTCTGATCGGTATCATTAATGGCGCGGGGGCAGATGCGATACGCCTGGCGCTGGGCTCGCTCCCCATGTTGCTGCTCTCGCTGACCATCGTCGGCATACTAAAAGAAGCGGGAGCGATAGATGTTCTGACCAGGCTACTCTCGCCGATGATGGCTTATTTCAGCCTTCCCGATGTATATGTGCTGCCAACGCTGACCAAATGTCTGGCGGGAGGAACAGCCTACTTCGGGGTGATGTCAGAGCTTCTGCGAAAAGGGCTGGTGACGCCAGAACAGGTGAACGCCTCGGCAGGCTTTCTGATCCAGACATTCGATCTGCCAGGTATCGGGATCTTCCTTGGGATCGCCAGCCGATTTGTCAGGCTTTTTCGCTATGTCATCCCCGGTGTGATTGTCGGGATCGCGGTGCGCAGCATAATCCATACCCTGTTGTATTAAAGCCAAACGGCGCATTTATCTGGCGAGATAAATAAAAAAGGATTACTGGCACCCCACTGTCCAGTAATCCTTTTAGGGTCATCGCTCACTGTTTTCGTTTCGCAGAAATAGGGCCGGAATTTAACTGAATCGGTGATTAGCCCTTAACCAAAGCGTGATTCACTGGCTTTCCAGCTATACGTGTCGTTTGCAACTAACGCATCACCCAGTTCCTGATAAGCGAACTGGTAAAACTCTGCGCTGGCGCCATAGCCAGCGTAGTCGACGACCGCCAGCCCCACGAACGCGCCGGTAAAGAACCCACCATAACTTTGCAGTACATAATCGTCAGAGAGAATGGCGGCATCCAGTTTGACCGGGATTTCAGTGAATTTCACCCCATCAAAACTGTATTCATAGGTATAGCTTTCTTTCCGCACTTTCGTGCGGAACCAGACAAACTCAACCCCTTCGGGGATCTTGATGGCCCCATCTTTCAAATACGAGGTATATTTCCCACGATTATTCTCGCCTATTTCGATGACGGACCCATTAATTTCATTCCAGGTGATGAAAACAAAGCTCCAGTGACGATCATTATAGTAATTCGTCAACCCAGCCATTTGTTGATAATTAAACGGGTTAAATTTTACTTTAACCTGGGCATCAAAATAAAAAGCCTGCCAGCGTCGCGCAACCAGCGAGAGATCGTGCGTATTCGCTAAAGATCCTTGCCCGATTAAGGTTAATTTCCCATCACCCGTTGTTCCCATTTTTTCGCTGAACGGGACACGCAGTGTGTTCCAGTTAAGATCGAGCGTTGCGGTTTTAAACTCATCATACTGGCTGTGGTCTTTGGCGCTTTCGGTGTAAATAGCATCGATGGGGCCTTCAACAAACGTTTTCCCCCCGTGGCCACCTTCAATACGTGGCCAGCCATCTTCATCCCAAAACACTTTCTGAATAGACGTTTCCCTGCCCAGCGTTGACCAACCGCGAGGATCATAGACGGACTCCCCGGCACGATTCCATGGGCGGGCGCAGAGCGAGGCGTAATACCATTCGCCTTTGGGCGTTGAAACCAACGCGCCATGCCCCTGTTTTTGAATATAGCTGTCCGGCGTATCGACGTTCGTTAAGAAAACATCGCCTGGCGCTGTTTCAAAACTATTAGCCTCTAAGGTTTTCGAACGCGCAACCACCTCCTGGTGGGTAAAAACGGTGCCACCTTGCGCGGCGAAAAGATAATAATATCCGTTTATTTTGTAGAGGTGCGGCCCCTCAACAAGTGCAACGGCAGTGCCCCGATAAAGCGTACGCGCGGTTTCGGGTTTTAATTTTAGAGTACGGGTATCAAACTCCGTCAAGGTGATGCCATCAAAGGGGTGATGGTATTCCCGATGGTCCCAGGTTTGTTGAACTAAATATTTCCGCCCATCATCGTCATGGAAAAGTGACGCGTCAAAACCGACGCCATTAAGCTTAATGGGATCTGCCCAGGGGCCACGAATATCGGTCGCCGTGGTCAGGTAGTTTGTCATGTCTTTAAAGGCGCCTTCTGTGACTTTGACATCCGTATACACTAACCAGAATTTACCGTCAGCATACGAGAGATCCGGCGCCCAAATCCCACCGGAGGAAGGATTGCCTTTCATATCTAACAGCGCGGTTGTTGACAGTGGCGCCGGCAGAAGATTCCAGTGTTCCAGGTCTTTTGATTCATGTAAACGAACGCCAGGGAACCACTCAAAAGTGGAATTTGCGATATAGTACGTGTCGTCTACGCGGATAATACTTGGGTCTGGGTTAAACCCAGGCAAAATAGGGTTTTGAATAACTGACATATCGATTACCTTTTTAAATTGTCCATATTGTATTTATTATCATTTTAAATTTATTGAACTATACGCGAATCTCATCAAGTTGACGGTTGATATCATTGACATTGTCATCTGATATTGGATAGAAGTGAATGGCAACCATCGACATAATGGCTAACACCACCGGGATCCAGATAGCCGTCATGTTTATTCCAGCGATAGCATTGGCGTGCTGATATACACTCGTTTCGTTAAAGCCATAGCCGGCCAGCAACCACAACGGAAGCGCACCACCAATCGTAAAGCCGATCTTGAAGAAAATCCCCATAATTGCGTTAATGATTGCGGCATTTCGCTTGCCTGATTTCAATTCGCCATAGGCAATGACTTCCGGAACAAGTGCCCACATAAAGCCAGTAGCCGATGTTAATCCCCACTGTTTAATAAAGGTTGCGATGTATGCAAGCCAGAGGGCGTCATGCATTCCCTCGAGTGACCAAATGTAAGTCAGAAATTCACCAACAATAAACATGCCCAGGAAGAGATGGAAAAAACCTTTTTTACCAAAAATTTTCTTGAGTTTTGGCCAAAATACCGGGAATAAAATACCCGGGATGGAGGCAACAAGCCCAATGGCACCCATCCATTCGGAGTGGCCGACAACAAACTGATTGAAAAAGCCATTAGCCGTATTCATGACAAACATGAATGTAAAGGCCAGCATGAAAAACAATCCAAGAATAACAAGCGGACGGTTATTTTTGAGTTCAAGGAAGAGATCTGTCGTTTTTACATTTGCCGTTTGTTCTTGAGTTGCGACCACCCGCTCCTTAGTTAATTTGTAGCAGAAGAAAAGAGCAACCGCACCTATTATCATATAAATTGAGTAAACTCCAAACCAGGCATAGTTCGCTGAGGGATCGGTATAATTCCCCATATTGAGCTTAAGTCCGAAAAAACCCGTATCCTTGAGGCTTCGATCTGCTGGCGCAGCCATTTGTACAAACATAGGGAAAAGCGTGTAGACAAGCAGATTGGCGCTATTGGCCAGCATCATGCGTGTGCTTGTAAGTTTATCAATGGATTCAGGATCTCTTGTTAGTGAAGCATTAAGAGAACCATAAGGAATATTTACTACGGAATAGACCAAATCCAGCGCAAGGTAAATAATAAATGCAAAAGGAACTGAACCTCTCACCCCAGGAATTGGGGCAAAGAGCAAAGCAGAAAGAATAACGAGCGGAATACCTGCTCTTAAAAGCCAGGGGCGATATTTGCCAGCTTTTGAACTTCGTTTGTCAACATACGTGCCTACCATCGGGTCCCAAATGACATTGATGATGCGGACAAAAAGAAATATAAACCCTGCGGTTGCTGTGCTGATCGTATTTACAGTTAGCATATGAAGAGCAAGGAAACCACCTATCGTACCAAAAACAAGGTTTTGAGCAAAGTCGCCCATCCCATAACCAATGCGTTCCACACGAGTTAACTTATGATACTCATCATGCCGATTGTGTATTAAGTTTTCACTCATTTTAATCACATCTCCGGTTCGTTTTATAAATGAGGAATACTTTCTGACACAGGTAAGCCCGCAAAATCCATTACGTTTTTGGATTAAGTAATTATGTTTTTTTACTACTGTGATCATTAGAGCAAAGGACTTATACAAGCCGCGTAAGCCCGATGCTGACTGGCAATTTTCCGGTAATACCTGCGGCAGATGAACGCACCTGGCAAAACCGACATTTTATTTCAGCGCTTTTCACCTCTAAAAGCGAGAACGCCAGATGACTCCTGAGGCTTTGAATACCTTGCCGCATTTTTTTGCGACATTGCTCACAATTAAGCATTCTCTTAGCCATCGAGTGAAATAACGTAATTGAATGACCGGCCAGGAGGACAGAGGATGTATGCGGTCATCGTTTATTCATGGTTTCGTTCATGCACAGAAACGTTCGCGATATATTGTCATCGTGCTTCATTGCTTAACACATTAATACTTAGCATGGGCAATGGAGCTGGTGAGACGTTGTCATTTTTATTTCTGACCTGTCGTGTCGTTGCCACGCGTTGAGAATCTCCAGACGCACAGTAATGTCAATGCGGCTTCGGGTTTGTATAGTGATGCGACAGGCGTATATGCTGGCAGCACAATAGCAGCACAGGAAATAAGCGGATACCAGGATGAATGATGTTCAGGCAGCTCGATAAC
>OKVJ01000528.1_pt1 | contig 14882 bp, 15 predicted proteins | sample 1606921 | NCBI WGS metagenome assembly OKVJ01 (sample SAMN03281016, study PRJEB24777) | human gut metagenome | isolation source: fecal sample PR161 from 1 month old female Malay infant, caesarean...
AAAGGGTAGACCAAGCAAAATAAATTATATTTATAGAGAAAGAAGTTTATATTATGGAAGAATACAAGACATAATAAAACTTTGTGAACTAAGAAAATATGATTTAAAAGGGCATAGGGAGCTTATACTATTTCTATATAGATATTATCTTTGTAGTTTTACAGAGGACATTGAAAAGGCACTAAATGATGTTTTAGAACTTAATAGTATGTTTAGACAAGCTTTAAGTGAAAGAGAAGTTATAAGAGCAACCAGGAGTGCTGAAAGATGTTATTTAGATAAAAATAAGCAATATAAGTATAAGAATGAAACTCTTATAGAGTTATTAGAAATTACTGAAGAAGAACAAAAATATATGACAATAATAATTTCTAAAGAAGAATATAAGAGGAGAGATAGAGTTTATCATAAAAAGAATTATGATAGTGAAAAGGCAAAAAAAATTTACCAAGAGCAATTAAAAGCTCAAGGTAAATTGAGTGAAAAAGAAAAAATTTCACAACGTAGAGAAAAAGTTTTAGACCTTTTAGGCGAAGGTCTTACACAAAAAGAAATCTATACGTTAATGAAAATATCTAAACGTACATGTATAAATGACGTTAATTTCTTAAGAGGACAAGGTTTAATATAACCTTGTTCTTTTTGTATTATAAAATAAAAAGTTATATTAAGCAATTAACTATTTTAAATTTATTTTTGTAAGTTTTAAATACAATGAGGTGCAAAATTTTTTCTCGGCTTGTATTATAGGGTACTTTGTACCTGTTCTTTTTTTATGGAAGAAGGGTAGAGTTACCTTTTTATTTTAGGTAGTTCCGAAGGAACTTTTATTAGAGTGACCCTTTATTTTTTGGCGTAGCTTGTTATGTAAAAAATATTATCAAAAATAGAGGTTTATTGGTGTAGCTACAGAATTAAATTAGTAGAAGTATTAATTTAAAGTGAGGATTTTTTTGTGGCTACAAAGGTGATAAAGGATGATGTTATAAGGATTAGAGTGACCAAAGAGCAGAAAGAAAAATTAAAAAAGATTGCTAAAGAAAAGAACACTACGATAAGTGAAATTTTAAATGTAGCTACAAAAAATGTTATAAAAAATTACGAGGAACAAGAAAAAAATTATAAAAAAATGTGCGAAAGATCTGTAGCTATAGAAGAAAAAATTCAAGAAATTAAATTAAATTTAGAAAAAAGAAAATTAAAAAACGAAAAAAATTTTGCAAATAAATTAAAGCTTTTTTTCCCTGGATTAAGAAAATAAAAATTAATTATATGTATCAAATAAATGATTAATTTAATTTTTATGAAGAAAAAAAGCTTCTCTAATCTACACTTGAAAACTCTTTTCTTCAAGGATAAAATTTAATTAGAGTAAGCATTGCATTGCAAGATTAGTATTTGAGTACCCAAAAGGGTATATCAAATACGACCGTAAAACAAGTATTACTATCTTGCTTGGGTTAGGGCAAAGCCCTCCAAGACCACACCCAAAATCCTACGGATTTTAAAAATCAAAGATTTTTTTAAGGAGTAAATTTATGAGTGAAAATAGAAAAAGAGAAAAGCAAATAAAATTTTATGTTAATGAAAAAGAGTATGATCAGATAAAAAAGAAAGTAGAAAAATCAAAATTAAAACAACAAGAATATTTAATAAAGAGTGCATTAAATAAAAAAATAATAGTAATAGATGGATTAAAAGAAATACTTTTAGAGCTATCAAGAGAAGGAAATAATTTAAATCAAATAGCAAAAAAAATAAATGAAGGTGAACAAAAAGATATAAAAGAAATGAAAAATAAATTAAATAATTTATGGGATTTAATCGAAAAAATTTTAAAGGAGAGTAATAAATAATGGCAGTAATAAAATATTTGCCAGGTAAAAAAAGTTTAAAAAGCCAATTAAAATATTTAGAAAAAGAGGGAAAAACTTTAGAAGAATTAAAAATAGGAATTAATTGTACAAGTGATAATATTGAAAAAGAATTTAATATAGTTAAAGAACTTTATAACAAAAAAGAAGGAAAACAATATTATCATTATACACAAGCTTTTAATCCAGAAGATAAAATTACACCAGAAAAAGCTCACGAAATCGGAAAGGAATGGATAGAAAAAAATATAAAAGGATATCAAATTTATTTAGTAACTCACATAGATAAAGAACATATTCATAATCATTTTATAATTAATTCAGTTAGTTTTGAGGATGGAAAAAAGCTTCAGATAAGTCCAAAAAAATTAGAAAAAATGAAAAAAGAAAGTAATAAAATTTGTGAAAGAGAACATTTAACAGAAATAAATTTAAATAAAAAAAATGAAATTTTAAAAACAGATGAAGAATACAGAATAGAAAAAAGAGGACAAGAAACTTGGAAAGGAGAGCTTAGAGAAGTAATAGAATTAGAATTAAAAAAATCAAAAAGTTTAGAAGAGTTTAGAGAGAATTTAAAAGAAAAATATAATGTAGAAACAAGAGTAACAAAAAGTACAATAAGTTATAAACATCCGGAACAAAAAAAATCAGTAAGGGGAAAGAGATTAGGAGAAAAATATACAAAGGAGAGGATTATAAATGAGTTTAATAAACAAACAGACAGGTCAATCAGCAAGGGAGATAATAGAGGAAGAGAAGAAGAGAGAGGAATTGAAGAGAGAAACAGAGGAGCTGAAAAAACTAAGGGAAGAAGTGAAGAATATAAGGGAAGACCTATATCTAAAGGGGGGATTTCAGACAGAATTAGAAAAGATGATGAAAAATATAAAACAGATGGAATTGAATATTTTGAAAGACTTAAAAAAGATAGAGAGTTGGCAGAAAGAAGAGAAAGAGAACTTAGAGAGCTTGAAGAAGAACGTATTAGAAGAGAAAAAGAAGAGTATAGAAGATTTGAAGAAAGTCTTAGAAGAGACAGAGAAAATGAAAGAGAGTTTGAAATGTAAATTAGAATATATAGAAAATAAGAGTATTGAGTTAGAAAAAATAGAATTATTTAATAATGCTGAAGAAACAAGAAAAAATTTAGATGATATTTTTGAGGAAAGAAAAAAAGAATATTTAAAGTTTTTTGAGAATGAAAGAAAAAGTATTGAAAGTGAAAATAGTAAAAATAAAAAAGAATTAGAAGAATTTAAAAATAAAATAGAAGAAAAAAGAAACTATTTTAGAAAGCCTATTTTAATAATAAGTGCTATATGTGTAGGAATAACACTTTATGGATTATTTAAAATTAATAGTGTAAGTAATTTAATAAAGGAACATGAAAAGAAATTAACTTATAAAGGAGCAGTAGAGAAAGCAAATAATAAAGATAAAGAGATAAGGTATGGAAAAATAGGCGAATGGGTTGAAGAAGGTAATTTTAAAATAAAAGTAAATAGTGTGAAAAAAGAATCTGGAACAATGGGAAAAGAGAAAGACATTATTAATATAACAGTTGAAAATATATCAGATGAAGACATGAAAATAGATTCGACTATGTTTAATGTGGTTGGAGAAAATGGAAGTAAGACGAAACAAGCATTAACTTTTGATGATAAAATAACACAAATAGTAAATAGGGGAAGAAAAGCAACTTTTGATTATGAAGTATATCCTGAAGAAGAGGGTGTTAATTTAGAATTAGAGTTTGGAAGAGTAGTAATTAAGTTGAATTAAATTTTATTTTAGAACAAACAATAAAAAGTATGGTATAATATAAATATAAAAAGCGTATAAAAAAAGTAGAGTGCGGGAACACTCTACTAATGAATTAAGGTTGTTAAGGCAACTGATGTCACTAAGATTTAAAAAATAGTAGCTTACCAATTGCTAGCTGGGGCTACTATTTTTTTGATATTTTTTCTATAAGTAATACTATAAAAGTTAATAATGCTAGTAGAAACATTCCACCAGTAAATAGTAACATTAAATTATCATTACTCATATGTATCACCCCCTTTCTATAAGGGTGAGTGATACCAGTAGCCCGAACAATCTTAAATCATATTAATTTTACCACAATATAGAGTTGTATAAAAGATAGTAAGATGAAGTATCAAAAATGAGGATTTTTGATACATTATTTTTTGTATAGAAAAAAGCCGAATTTTTTATGTAAAAATGTATTAAAAAAGGTATCATAATCTATTTAGATTATGATACCTTTTTGGTATAATAAAAGAAATAAATTTAGAAAAAATGGAGATAAAATTATGTTAGTTGGATATGCAAGGGTTAGTACTGAAGAACAAAGTTTAAATAGACAAATAGATATGTTAATTGATTATGGTGTAGATAAGAGAAATATATATCAAGAAAAAATAAGTGGAATGAAATCTAATAGAGAGCAGCTAGATAAAATGATAGATGAACTACAAGAAGGAGATATAGTTATAATTACTGATTTGACCAGAATATCAAGAAGTACAAAGGATTTACTTAATATTATAGATAGAATAAAAGCTAAAGGAGCTAGTATAAAAAGTATTAAAGATACTTGGTTAGATACATCAAGTGATAATCCATATAATAGTTTTTTACTAACTGTTATGAGTGGATTGAGTCAATTAGAAAGGGACTTAATAAGTCAAAGGACTAAAGAAGGTTTAAAAAGCGCAAAATCTAGGGGAAGGAATGGAGGACGGCCTTCCAAGAGAAATGATAAAGCCGATACAGTAGGGTTACTATATAGGGAAGGTTATAAAATAGTTGATATAGTAAAGCAAACAGGGTTAAGTAGAGCAACTGTATATAGAGTGCTAAATGATTTAAAATTAAAATAAAAAATATATTAAAGGGGATGAGAGTATGATATGGAGCAAGTTAAGCTCAAGTATAAATTATTATATTAATAAGAGAATATGGGGAGAAGAACTTTTAAAAGAAAATATTTTATTATTAAATCAATATATTGAGGATGCATTCATACTTGAGGATGGTATTTATAAATATTTAGATAAAAAAACATATGAGTATATTGATCTAAGTGAAGAAGATATGAAAAAAATAGAGGAAGCTTTTATTGAGAGATTAGAGAAAAAAAGAAAAGTAAATAAAGACAAAGAAAATTTTAAAAATCATATGATAATGATTACTGAGTATTTAGAAAATGAAAAAATTAAAGAGAAAAGTAATGTTATAGAATTAAAAAATTATAGAAAATAATGTGTTATTTTAAAAGAATATTAGTTAATAAAAAAAGACTAAAAAGTAATATAACTTTTTTAGTCTTTTTCTATTATGATATACTTTATTTAGAAAGTTAAAATAATTATTAACATCTTCTTTTGTGGAATAATTTAATTAATTATTACTTTTCAAAAATAGGTTTATCACTAAACTCAAGTTTAGTGATTAAAATATTTTCAGTTTCAAATATAATAATATTATTTTCTTCTTTAAGTAAACCAGCTGGAACATATAAATATTTTATAGGACCTTTATTCCAATATTTACCTAAATTAAATCCGTTTATAAATATACAACCTTTACCATATTTAGAACAATCTATAAATGTATCATTAATACTATCTAACTTTACAGTAACATGATAAAACATAGGAGTACATATTTCAGTTTCTATTTTATCTTCAAATTTAATTTTAGATATCATTTCTGAGTCAAAAGATAAAGGATATTGTGTCCATCCACTATGAAAGTGATTATTTATTAATACGCCTCCCCTTATTCCTTTTCTTTGAGTTGGTGAATTAAGTTTATGCCCATAGTTTACTCTACCTAAATTTTCAACTAATATATCAATATTTATTATATCTTTTTTACCACTAAATAAAACTTCAGTTCCTATTTCTTCTTTATATTGGGTACAAATAAATTTTTTATCAACATATATTTGACACCTATCAGAAGCTTCAATAATATTTAATTTCTCATCATGATAATAATTCTTTAATTGTGTATGATATAACATGTAACCATAATTACAATCTAAATTCTCCATATTTTGAGGATATACACTTTGTTTTTTATCTGATATATTTTCAATAACTGAAAATAAGCTTACAGATCCATCAATATCAAATGAACCTAAATTTTCTACATTACTTATTCTTGGATTTAGCTGTTTTATGTTAGGATATATTTTTTTTAATAGACTCTTTAATTTATAATATTTATCTGTTGGACTACCCCATTCAGTTAATATAGCATCATAATCGTAAGAAGTCACTTGTGGCAAATCTTTATTTCCTCTAGCAGAACATCCATTCATAAAACCAAAGTTGGTTCCTCCCCTGAACATATATAAATTTATACTACCTATTTTTATCATTTCTTTTACATCTTCAATTAGATCTGATGCTTCTCGTCGTATAATTTCTTCGCCCCATCTGTTAAACCAACCATCCCAATATTCCATACACATTATAGGCCAATTTTTATTGTTTAAAGTAATAAATTCTTTGAGAATTTTACAATTTTCTATTGATTTAGATCCAAAATTTCCAGTAACAAAAATATTATCTTCTATTAAAGACCCTGATTCTAAGGCTTCCATCCATGTTCCATCTGATGTGAACAGTGGAACATTAACTCCATTTTCTCTCATTATAGTTGCTATATTTTTTAAATAATTTTTTTCATTGCCATATGATCCATATTCATTTTCAATTTGCATCATTAATATTGGGCCATTATTAGTTATTTGATATTTTAACAATCTAGGCAATAATTGATTATAATAATTTTTTAATTTATCAATAAATTTATTATCTGAGCTTCTAAGTCTTATACCTTCATTCTTTAATAGCCAAGGAGGTAGGCCTCCAAATTCCCATTCAGCGCATATATAAGGGCTTGGTCTTAAAATAACATACAACCCTAAATTTTTAGCTATTTGTAAAAAAGATTCTAAATCATTAATTCCTTCAAAATTAAATATCCCTTCGTAAGGTTCATGAATATTCCAAGGTACGTATGTTTCCACGGTATTAAATCCTAATGCTTTTAAATTAAACAAAGTATCTTCCCATTGTGATGGATGAATTCTAAAATAATGAATAGCTCCAGATAAAATTTTAAATTCTTTATTATCTAAATAAAAATTTTCTTCTATCTTAAATACTGACATTGTATTAACTCTCCTTATCAGCCATTTTTACAAATGGTAAATAAACTAATGTTGCTATGACAATATTTATTATAGATAATACTATAGCCCTCCAATCAAATCCAGTCGAAAAAAATCCATATAATACTGGAGGCATAACCCAGGTAACGTTTTGAGTAACTGGTGCTACTAATCCTAAATATGTAGCAAAATATGAAATAGTAACCATTAATGCTGGAGCTAATAAAAATGGAATAAATAAAATTGGATTCATGACAGTAGGTAACCCATACATTACTGGTTCACCAATATTAAATAAACAAGGAACAATTCCTAATTTTGCTACTTCTTTATAATGAACATTTTTAGACTTCCAAAAAATAGCTATTAAAAGTCCTAATGTAGCATACCAAACAAATGCTCCAAAAGATACACTATTCCATAAATATGGAATAGGTTGTTTATTTTGAAATGCTTCCATATTAGCTAGTAGTGCTACACCAAAGATTCCTTCCATAATAGGTGCCATAACATTTCCACCATGAATACCAAAAAACCAAAATAATTGAGTTAATACTGCAACTATTAATATTGTTATAAAACTTTGAGATAATCCTAATAATGGTGTTTGTAGAACTTTATATATCCAGTCAATTATTAATTGTCCAGTAAATTTATTAAATAAAAATGCAATTATACCTACAGTATATAAGGCTATAAAACCTGGAATTATTGACATAAATGGTTTTGCAATAGCTGGAGGAACTGTATTTGGCAACTTTATTGTCCAATTTTTATTCATTAATTTACAAAATATAATTGTAGATAAAAATCCTACTAAAATAGCAGTAAAATATCCATTTGAATTTATATGACTTCCTGGAATTATTCCATTAATTGAAAAAGATAATGTTTGTCCATCAATTGATATACCATCAATGCCACTAAAAATTTGTGATAAATTTTTAGCATCGGCATTAGGTAAGTTTATACTTTTACTTATTGAATTACCTATTGAAATTATAAATGCTGAAAAAGAAACTAATCCAGCTGATAATGTATCTGTATTATAAATTTTAGCAATATTAACACCTAGTGAAAAAATAAATAAAAGAGATGTAATTGCTAAACTACCTTTAAATATTAAATTGTTAATATCTATCAACCATTTAAATGTTTCTGGAATAATAGTAATTCCAAATTGATTAGGTACATCTACTAAAAATGCATTTAATAATATTGCAATAGATCCAGTCATAACAACTGGCATAGTTGAAATAAAAGAATCTCTTAAAGCTATTAAAAATTTTTGATTGCTTATCTTTGTAGCAATTGGTAATAAGTTCTTTTCAATACTATTCATAAACTTTTGCATATTAATTCTCCTTATAATAATTACTCTAAAATATTTAATTAATAAACAAAAAATATTAAAACTTAATTTAACAATTAAATATTATTATTTTGTCTATTAATATCTGCAATTCTCTCATACATATTTATAAATTCTTTAGCTAAATCAGTAAAAGTTATTGCATTCATTAAATGATCTTGCCCATGTACCATTAATAATGAAACTATTGTTTCATTTCCTTTTGCTTCTTCGCTTAATAATTCTGTTTGAGAATTATGAGCTTTTGATAATGAAGATTCTGCATCTAAAATCTTAGTATTAGCTAATTCAAATTCACCATTTTTAGCAGCTTGTATAGCCTCAATAGCATTGCTTTTAGCATCTCCACCATACATAATTAAGTTCATAATAACTTCTAGATTTTTTTGATTTTCCACTAACAACAACTCCCTAAATTAATTTAATAATTCCCTATAAAAATCTTAACTCTAGATTAAATACTATTTCTATTATCTATTTATCCTTTTCTAAGTCTAAACTACGTTTCTTTATAAGAAGATTATATCCTTTTCTATCAAACTTATAATTTTGCTTTCCATCTGGTATACCTTTATCATCTAATTTTAAATATTTTGGTAATGCAGTATAATATAGTGAATATTTACCAGCTGGTAAATTAGCTAAACTAGTAAGATCATTCTTGCCTGTACACACTAAATCTACACTAGTAATAGGGTCTTCACTTGTAGCACTTTTTTCCTTATCTCCAAATTGTGGATAATCAGTTATGGAGAAATCAACACTTGCATTATTACTAACTTTTACATTAGATAATAAATCAGTATCACCTTCATAAATAACAATATCTTTTGCCTCTTCTATTTTAGGCGAAGATTTATAATATTCTTCAGCATCTTCTTTTTGTTGATTATTTTGTGCATAATAAACATAATCTATAGCATATTGAGATTCTAATTTTCCTCCTAAATCTGTAGCAACTTTTCCTGGCCATGCTCCTCCCATTGCTAAATTCATTTGAATATAGTGTGGTCTATCTAATGCTTTAGAGGCTACTGGGTTATTTTTGTAATCAACAGTAGCAACTATATCATTGTCTACATACCATTGGATTTTTCCCTTTGACCAATCAACTCCAAATATATGATAATCATCATAAAAATCATCATCTATTTTATAACTAGTCCCACCTAATTTTTGATATGTATTATCATCTGATGTATCTGCTGTATGAATTGTTTGATATACAGTTTTATTTCCGTTCCCATTTTCTCTAGACCCTATTAATTCCATAATATCAATTTCACCACATCTAGCCCATCCATACCCTTGCGATTTACTTATATCCCCATCAAGAGTAAAATCTGATCCCAATGTCCAAAATGCAGGAAATACCCCCTGTCCCTTAGGTAATTTAGCTTTCATTTCAATACGTCCATATAAAAATTCTTGCTTTCCATGTGTTCTAATACTTCCTGAGTTATAAATAACTTTTCTCTCATCATTTGTACCTTTAGAACGAGGATTAATATATTGAAGATCTTTTGGTCTATCAGTTGCCTGTAAAACTAATTCTCCGCCACTTTCATTATCTCTAATAAAAACATTTTCTTTATCGTTTACATAGTGTTGTTGCTCTATTCCACGAATTGATCCTAATTCATACTCCCACTTAGATTCATCTAACTCTTTATTATTAAAGTCATCAGCCCATATAATTTTATAATCATTATTTTCAGATTCTGAATTATTCTCCTCTAAATATATATCATCTACATAGACTTGTCCTTCATAAATAGGCCCCATATTACTCTCTGTCCACTTCATAACACTAAGAGCAATTTCTTTGTTATTTCCACTATTAAATTCTAATTTTATGTCCTGATACTTCCAATCATAACTTTCATCATAATTAACAGTAACTTCAGCATTATTAATTAATGAACTTAAGTCTGGTGTCTTTACATTAAAAAATGCTTTTCCACCTTTTTTAGCAACCAATACTTTAGCCCTAGCGACATATTTAGTATTAGGTTTTACATTTATAATTTGATAAATAACAGAATCTTTAGTATTGATAGGTAATAATCCAAATTTATCTCCTGTTGCAGCTGCATTTTCATAATTTGAAACTTGAGCCTCTCCTTTAGTTTTCCAATATTGAGATCCATTTTCAAAACTACTATTTTTAATTAAATTCTTATTTAACTTTACCAAATCATATTGCGTTCTTATATTATTTTTTTCTTGAGTTACTGATTTTACCGTAACATTAGTTCCTACGAGAACCATCACTGTACATACTGTAATAAAACTTAATATTTTATTTTTTTTCATAACTCACCTCTAAAACTTTTATTTTTACCCCTTATATCTTCTAATTTAAAATTATATATAAAAACTTTTTTACTGATTTAATAAATTAATAGCTTGATCTAATACCTTCTCCCCATTCATCATTCCATAGTCAACCATTGGTATAATATCTAATGCAAAATTGTACTGCTTAGCTTTTTCTTCAAATTTTGATTTCATAAAGCGAACTTGAGGGCCTAAAAGTACTATGTCTATTTTTTTATCTTCTAAATAATTATCAACCTCTCCAACTGGAACAGCAAATATTTCTGCTTCAATCACTTTGTTTTCAGCAGCATTTTTCATTCTTTCAACCATTAAACTAGTGCTCATGCCAGCAGCACAAGCTAACATAATTGTTACTTTCATATTTCTCAATCCTTTCTTATTACATTAACGATTAATTGAACGAGCAATCATTGATACAGTATGACGAACTCCACGAATTGCTTTACTAATAGCAAATATATTTTCAAATGGTGCTAATCCACCATAACCAGCATCCCCAATATGCTGAATATCTGCTCCACAAATTTTATTTCTTATTGCAATCTGTTTTATAGTATCCTCATCAGAACTTTCTTGACTCGTACCAATTGCGGTTAATACAAGAGCACCTTTACTATGAGCAACTTTAACAATTTCCTTTAATTCGCTATCATCAAATCCAGGTACTGTCCCAACTGCAGGCACTAATATAATATCTGCTCCAGCTTCTATAAATCTCTCAACAGCCTTTATATCGGCAACAGGTTCATTGACCCCTGCTCCATGCATCTTACCTGCAATTATAAGTCCTGAAAAATTTTCTTTAGCCAAACTAATTGTTTTTTCTATTTGTAAATTAGTAACTCCTGTTCCTGGATTTCCAGTAAAGCAAACAAAGTCCATACCAAGCTTTTCAATTTCATTAATTGTTTCAAGAGTAGCTTGTCTACCTTTACTTATAGTATAAATGTCTTCAGACATATCTGCACTTAAATCTACAGGTTCTAAATTAACTCCAATTGGACGTCCTACCAAACGATGTAATTCATCAACAAATGAACCCTCTTTTACATCTAACCCAAAAACTTTTGGATTTAAAACATCTAGACAATTAAGCAAAATTAAATCCGCTCCAAAAGCTCTAGCAATTTCAGAATTAGTAATATCACCTATAAATGATTCTCTAATAACCACATTTTCTGAAATTATAGTCCTTCCCTCACTAGCTTTAATACTTTGTTTTAATTCAGCAGCATTCATTTTTAATATTTCTGAAGCATTTGAACTAATCAATCTTTTTCCCATAATTATTATCTCCAATCTCTTTTTTTAATTAAACATAAATTTATATAATAATTTAATTATTCTGTACTGACTCTAATTCTAAATTTCTTTTTTCTACTGCTTTATAAAATCCCCAATAAATTAATATATCAACAATTATCAATATAATCTGCAAAATAGATCCACTTATATGCCCTCCAGTTGTAAGAAATCCACTAATAATAGGAGGCATTGTCCAAGAAACTGCAATTCCAGTTGTTTTAGCAACTAACCCTGAAGCCATGGCTGAGTAAGCTATTACTGCATTAGCTATTGGAGCTAAAATAAAATGAGTTACAACAATAAAATAGGATAAAGGAGTAATCCATATGGATATACAATCTAACTCTTAGAAAAACCCAATGCATCACTTTGGGTGTTGATAATAAATTATAAATAAATAATGAATTAAAACATTTATATAATTATTATTAATAATAATTAATTATATAATATACTTGTTTTATCTAAAAGTAAATATTTTTTTATTATCTTTAATTATATTTTATAATTTATTGTTAAGAGTTATAATTGATAGGAATGAAATTTCATTATTATACTTAATTACGTTTATAAATTTGTTTATATTGCATCCATAAAAAGGTATATAATATTTTTATAACTAACTATTTATCAATGTAAATAGTTATATTGTATTTTATTTTTTATAATTTATAAATAATTAATTAAATCCTATTTATAAAATTTATTTTAATATATTAAAATAGAGGAGATTATACATGAAACTTACAAAAAAGCAGCAAGAATTAAGATTTAAAATATTAGATAAAATTTATTCTAAAGGTCCTATTTCTAGAATTGAAATTTCAAAGGAAACAGGTATTACTCCAGCAACAGTTAGTGAGATAACCTATAATATGATTAACGAAAAACTTATTCATGAAGTTGGAGAAGACTTATCACCACAAAATAAATCTGGTAGAAAAAAGATATTATTAAATATTACTCCTAACCATAGCTTCTATATAGGCTCTGAATTATCAACAAAATATATTTCATTTTGTCTTGCTAATAATACTGGTGAAATATTTAAGAAAAATGTTATTGAATTAAACCAACTAACAGAATCTTTTTATATTTGTAAATTAAATGAGTTTATTGAGTCTTGTAAAGAATATAAACCTAGTGCTATAGGTATTGCTCTTCCTGGACATTTTGATGAAAAAAACAAACGTATAATTACTAATAATGCATTTTGGAAAAATTTCAATTTAAAAGAGATATTAAAAACTATTACTTTACCAGTTTATTTTAAAAATAATGTTAAGTGTATGACATTAGCTGAAAGGTTATTTGGAAGTAATAATAATAATGATAATTTTATATTCTTTCATATAAGTAGAGGGATGTTTTGTTCATATATGTATAATGGAAAGCTTTATGCTGAAAATAATCTTCTTGTAGGAGAAATAGGACATATAATTGTTCATCCTAATGGGGAATTATGCGAGTGTGGTAAAAGAGGTTGTCTACAAACTTATGGAAGTGAATCTTGTATTATAAAGAAATCTCAAATATTATTTGATAACTCAAATAATACTTATCTAAAACAATTAGTTTCTTCAAGAGATGAAATAACAATAGAATCTATTTTAAAAGCATATAAATTAGGAGATGAAGGGGTAATAACAATACTTAACTCAGCAGTTAGATATATATCGATTACTATAAATAATTTATCTATGATGATTGATTCAGATAAAGTAATAATTCATAGTGAATTGTTTAATGAACCACTATTAGTAGACTTGCTAAAAGAATCCTTAAATCAAAAGATTAATTTATTATCAGATAATGAAAGACAAAATTTTATAATAAAAAAATATCACGATTTTAATGGTTGTTTAGCTGCTACTGCTCTTTGTATATCAAAGTATCTACTAATGAATTAATAAAAATAATAAATGAAAATATAAAAAATAGAGTAAGTTTCAAACTTATTCTATTTTTTATAAAGAATTTAATAATAGTTAACAGCATTGAAAGTATGATATAATTTTCTTAGTTTTACAAAGGGGGAGGTGAATAAGTGAGAAACGCATTAAAGCTGAAAAAAATGAACTATATAGATAATATTCATAGTAGAAGTAAAGGGTGGATAACCAGGAGTATTATAGATAAAAAAGGATATAGCCAATGGCACTATAAATACGCTGAATTAAAAGATTTAGATATGAGTGATGAAAATATCTATATAACTCTAAATACCTTCTATAAGCCTTGTAGGCGGTTAGAAAACATAAAAGAGTTAAATACACTGTTTATAGACTTGGATTATTATAAAATTGGCAAAACTAAAGACCAGGTATTAATGGACTTAGAAAAGAATTATTTTAATCAAAGTATTCCTATACCAAACTATGTAATAGATAGTGGAAGAGGAATGTATTTAATATGGATAATAAATGCAGTACCTAGTAAAGCATTACCATTGTGGAAAGCAGTTCAAGAATATTTATATAATCAATTAAAATACTTTGGAGCAGATAGACAAGCATTAGATGCAACCAGAATATTAAGAGTTCCAGGAAGTATAAACTCTAAATCAAAAACAGTAGTCAATATATTAGATGAGTACGAATATATTTATGACTTAAGAGAAATACAAAATGGATTTTTACCTGAATTAAAACCATATGAAAGGAAAAAGGGTAGACCAAGCAAAATAAATTATATTTATAGAGAAAGAAGTTTATATTATGGAAGAATACAAGACATAATAAAACTTTGTGAACTAAGAAAATATGATTTAAAAGGGCATAGGGAGCTTATA
>OKVJ01000534.1_pt1 | contig 14660 bp, 7 predicted proteins | sample 1606921 | NCBI WGS metagenome assembly OKVJ01 (sample SAMN03281016, study PRJEB24777) | human gut metagenome | isolation source: fecal sample PR161 from 1 month old female Malay infant, caesarean...
CATCACCTTTAAATGGCTGACCAATACGCTGGGCTTCAGGATGCGAGTAGCGAAGACTTTGCATATCGGTAACGACAATAAACAGCAGATCGTTGCGTTTGCGCACGGCTTCCGCGATGGCCTGGATTCCACTCTCCTGCGCTTTTTTCTGCAAGCCCTGACGGATTTCCGGCGAGTCGGCGAGGGTACGCGCTACTGCCAGTGCCTTGTTAGCTAGCCCGTCTCGCGTCATATCACTGATTTGCGAGAAGTAAATCAGATGCACCACCAATAGCACCGAGAACAGTACCGCGCTGACCATTAAGATCACAGTGGTACTCAATTTCATCGGACGTTTGCGTAACATACGGTAGGGCAATGAATGTCTCATCAGCTTCCTTGTGTGACAAATTTCTTAAGCATTATCTCTGATGAGGCGGGTAATTCAAAGGGAGTAAGAATGATTGGCTATATAGGGGAAGAGACTCTGGCAACGGAAACTGCCAGTGCTGTATGAAGATTCCGGGGCTATGCTTATAGTGAAAACCATACTGATGAGAGAGGGAAGGTCATGGATCAGGCGCTACTGGACGGGGGTTATCGCTGTTATACCGGCGAAAATATCGATGTCTATTTTAACACTGCGATATGTCAGCATTCTGGCAATTGCGTACGTGGCAACGGCAAGTTATTTAATCTCAAACGAAAGCCGTGGATCATGCCGGATGAAGTTGACGTCACCACTGTGGTTAAAGTGATTGATACGTGCCCGAGCGGTGCGTTGAAATACCGTCATAAATAAGCGAGGGTAAAATGGAAATACGCGAAGGCCACAATAAATTTTACATTAATGACGAACAGGGCAAGCAAATCGCTGAAATTGTCTTTGTGCCGACCGGAGAGAATTTAGCGATTATCGAACATACCGATGTCGATGAAAGCCTGAAAGGGCAAGGGATCGGTAAACAGCTGGTTGCGAAAGTCGTGGAAAAAATGCGTCGGGAAAAACGAAAAATTATCCCACTATGCCCATTTGCGAAACACGAATTTGATAAAATACGGGAGTATGATGATATTCGCAGTTGAAAAGATGATTTGTGTCCGTCGGAAGTAATACAAATCTGGAATGATGTTGTTAATATGTTAGATGAAAATAACCCCGCATATGCAGGGTTATTAATCTAAGAACTACCGACTATTGGCATTGTAAAGTTAATTCACTGAATTTCGCTGTTTTATTTTGCAATTTGTAATTTGTTTTACACTTTTGAGAAGCTTCCTCACCCCATTGTGCAATAAGTGTATCCTCTTCAGGTAACCCTGACATATACACCTGTCCTTGATCAGCAACAATACTGCTGTTAATGCTATTTTCAGAATCTAATGTCACCACACTACCAAACGGTACGGGCTCACCATTCTTCTGTATCAAGGTAATTATTGCCTTATTACCGACATTGACTTTAAATGGAGCGGAAACTAAAGCTCCTCGAGAAGGGATGACAGTAACATCTGTATTTAGCAGCTCAACATTATCCTTAACACTATTAACATCAAGTGAAATTTGATTTCGGTTATAGGGATTCAAATATGGGACCACGGCATATCCACGCCAGTCCGTATAAATACCAGACCCGTTCAATACTTTTACGCTGGCGGCATCACGAGCCTGAACCAGAGCACTGGCACTGTCCAGACTTAATGGCTGGGATAAGGTTAATCCATGTGGATGCAACGTAATACCACCGCTAATTCCGTATGTCCATTGACTGGATTCTTTTTGCCAGGCATAGCCGCCGTTCATTTGTGCATAAGGTCCACGATAGTTAAGGTTAATGTTACCTGACTCTCCTCTGTTTTGATTCTGCCAGCCTTGCGCCACGGCATAGTTAAACTCACCATCCTGTGAGGAGCCGTTTAATCCAACCTGCTGTTGCACCTGACCATTATTCGTAATGGTATTCGTGGTTAAGAACAGGTTATTTCCATTCAGCAATGAGTTGAGCGGTACAGACACAGATAAAAACAGCGATTTATCAGCCTCGTGGTAATACGGGCTTTTATTATACCCGAGCGATAGCATTGCCGAGATATAGCGGAATGGCAGCGAGTAACTCGCCGATAAGTTATATCCATCAGCGGTATCCCAGTACTGATCTTTACTTGCTGAGAGGTAGAGTTGTCCCCAATCCTGAAGATCTTGACTTATCGTTGTTGATATACGCGAACGTTGATGATAACTGTTTATATTTTTCTCATCAACGAATCCACTCTGAATTTGTTGTAACTCATCAAAATCGTAGTAACCGCGTGTGGCATAACGATAGCCGGTAATATTCAATGTCGTATTCGTCTCACCAAAACCACGCGAATACATAAAGCGGTAAGACTGTCCTTGCTGTTTTCCGAAAGACTTATAATTCTGCGAAAATTGTGAGCGAGCATGAGTGACATCCAGGGAGAACGCTCCAAAAAAATCTGAGTATTTACCCAGGCCAAGCAGAACTGCTGCATAGTTGTCTGCTTTGATACCACCACCATAAAATGTATATTCATCAGGTAATCCGATTGCTGCTGAAGACTGAACAAACTGAGGCTCAGACACACTATTATTCAAAGTAGAACTTGAGCGATATTTCCCAAATGCCAGGTTATAGCGTAAGCGCCCCTGACGTTGCAGAATCGGTAAAACGGCCGTCGCCTGAGTAAAATGGCGAATAGTGCCATCTGCCTCACGGATTTCCACCTCCAGGTCACCGGTGAATATTTGGTTAAAATCGCGTAATTCAAACGGTCCAGGTGGGACGTTCTTTTGATAAATGACAACTCCGTTTTGCTTGACGGATACCTGTGCTTGAGAATAAGCAATGCCACGGACAACAGGGCTATATTGGCTGAGTTCTGGGGCAATCATGCCATCATCAGATGAAAACTGTGCTCCTTCAAAAGGAAAACTGTCAAATATCGCACCATCCGTTGAGGTTTGCCCTACAGTAAATTGCCCTCCCTGCAGGAAAGAATAATCATGCTGTAGATAAACACTGACGGGTTGCCAATGGCTCTCTTTATTATATGAGTTTGTTGACCAGTTACCGTTATGGCGAAGGCGCCATCCACCAAGGTTCAGAGAACTATCCAGAGATAAAAACTGACTACGGCTACCGTAGCCATTATTATTTTGCTTAATTCCGTTAAATAGATAGTTAACCATTAGCGCTGGCATACCTTCATCCCAGAGATGGGGCGGAGTACTTAACCAATCCTGAGGTTTGAGGTAGCTTTGTGGTATATTCAATATTAGCTTTTGGTTGTTCGCATCGAATTTCTCTGTTGCGCCCTGAATAATATATGCAATATTTTGCTGGTAAGCCGATGGGGAAGATACGGAGAGCTTATTTGTATCAATTCCCCAACGTTCCAACTGTTGAGGCGTCAGTCTGGCGGTTAGCTCATTATCTTGTTCGGTAAAATCGATTTTAATTTGACTGTCAACAATTTTACCATTCATAATAACGTCAACAGTATATTCTCCTGGTGCCGCTCCACTCGCATTCATAAAATAACTGAGGTCAATGTTTTTAGCATTGTTACCATCAGATAATTCCAGAAAATCAGGGTTAAATGATAACTCATTATTATGACCAGGAACGGGAGACGCAGCTCCCCAACTGAACGCCGGACACAGGAGTGCGATCCTTACCAGTAATAAGGATTTTTTTAATAAAACTTTCAAACTGCCTCCCGAAAAATGATGAAAATATTAGAATTTAATATCTATAATAGGGTTTTTTCCGCCATAATCATTAATCGTTGTATAACTAAAAGATTTTGCGTTCTGTGTGGGTATTTTAAACTCCGAATATGGTGCAACCATGAAATCTTCAATTGAGGTTACTTTCTTATTGTTAATTTTTACATTATCCATTGTAATATAGTAAGGTGTTGCGTTTTCTATGCTGATATATTCGTTTTTCTTTAATATTTTTAAGGACTTAAATGCAGCATTAACTTTGTCTGTTTCGTTAAGCTTATGAGGCCGATAAATGAGTTTGATTCTGCTATTAATTGCAAATTGTAAATCAGAAGGTTTCGAACTGGTTTTATCATTACTAATCTCTTTTGGTGGAATTGCAAGCACATTAATTCGGAAAACAGATTCTCTATCTGTTGGTAACAAGTCATCTGTTTTTTCGATTTTTAATTGAATACTTTCATTAGGCAATACTCTGTAAAGAATTGGAGTTATAATGAAACTTTTACTTTTTCCATCATCGCTATAGTTGGATATCCATGAACGTAATAGCCAAGATTTATTTTCATTAAAGTTATTGACTTTTATTGATGCACTATTTTGTTGTGAGTCAAATATTACTCTGGTTAAGTCTAAATTTATACCTTCAAGGTCATGTGCAACAACTGGTGACGATAACAGGAGAAGAAAAGTATAAAGTATTTTTTTTCTCATTTTTATTCCATGAAAAGCATGGTTGTACGTCAACCATGCTTTGTTTATCAATGAATGAACATTAAGCGTATGTAGCAGTTACAACAAAAGATGCGCTATAATTGCCTTGACCTATATCAGTTGCAGTATTTGATGACAATCTAACTGCTTTAACACGCACAGGTAATGCAAATGCTTCGCTCGTAACACTGATTGGCTCTGATGGGCTATTGTCCAACTTCAAATTATTAAAAGACGAGCCGTTATCTGTTGATACAGCAAAAGCCAGACCTAGCCACCCTTGTTGGCTATCGTCAACTTTCGGATAACCGATTGTTTTACTCCCGGCAAGCGTAACATTGTTAGCCATCACTTTAAGATTAACGGATTGACCATTGCATCCTGAAAACTGGATATTGCCAGCAGACTGTTGAATCATGGCACTCCCGTTCGGCGTTGTATTGTACAGCGCAGTGGTAATACTTGGCATTGTCACACTTTGTGGAAAAGTCACTGAACAAGTAGACGTCCCAACAGTGCCTGTTACCGCTAATGTACCTGTTCCGATGGTTGTACCAGAATTTGCTGCTGCCATAGCTGAACCTGCGGTCATGCTTAATAACAGCCCCATTGCGAGAAGTTTTTTATTCATAATAGAAACCCATTGTCAATAATTGTAAAAAAAACTTAATTAAAAAAAACAACATTATTCACAAAGCCTATATTCTACGTACGTTGGCTTGGTTGTTGTTGCGATATTAATGCTACTTTTTTTTGTGGTTTTATCAATAAGGGTTCAAGATTAAATATTGTTTTTCAATTGAACTTTAAGTCTTATAAATACCAAAAAAATCATTTTTTTTTGTTTTTTTGATAATTTGTTATCTTATTCTTGTATTTTTATTTTGTTTTATTTATCCGATTTTGTTATTTATTTTGTGATGCTATCAATAAATATGTTTGTTTGATAATTAATTTGCTCACGTCCCGTCACCTCTTGACTATCCCAATGTAAGGTGAATATATAATTAAATATTTTTTACTTGTTGGGGGGTGTGATGTGAATAAAATATATATGTTAAAGAAAAATCATAGAGGTGAACTTGTTGCTGTGTCGGAAGTGGTAAAAAATATAAAAAGAAACAGTATTTCGACATTTCTTTTGAAGTCAAAATTATCAACATTGCTATTGATAAGCATAATGGTGGGAGGATACAGCTTTCCATCGTGTGCTTCCGTCGTTAGCTCCACTACTTCCTATCAAACATATCGTGATTTTGCTGAGAATAAGGGAGAGTTCCGCCCCGGCGCGGAAAATGTTCCTCTATATGATAAAAATGGCAATCCCGTCACGACGCTGAATAAGGCACCCATGATTGACTTCAGCTCTAATGACTCGACTGGGGTTGCAACACTGGTTTCGCCACAGTATGTCGTCAGCGTTAAGCACAATGGTGGTTATCAATATGTGAAATTTGGCTATGCGGATGATTCCTCCTATGCTCTTGTTGACAGAAATAATCACTGGAGAGATTTCCACACTCCCCGTCTCAACAAAATTGTCACCGAGGTTACACCGCTGGATATAACCAATGCGGGCACAGCTAAGGGAACCTATCAAAATGCTGACCGTTTCCCTGTGTTCTATCGAGTAGGTACGGGAACTCAATATGTAAAAGATACTAACGGAAAAATCACCTATTTAATGGGAGCCTACTCGTATAAAACAGGTGGAATAGTAAATACGCCGGCTATATCTGACTGGAGTTTTGTCACGAATACCACTAATACTCCACTCTCAACCTACGGTACTCCCGGTGACAGCGGCTCTCCTCTTTTTGCCTGGGATGCAGACCAAAATAAATGGGTTTTGTTAGCCGTTCTCAATTCATATGCAGGGGTCAATGGCAATACTAACTGGTACACAATAATTCCTGCTGGTGATGTAAAAAATACGATGAAACAAGATGCCGATGCACCAGTAAATACAAAACAAGGTGAAGGGGATATTCATTGGTCATATGACGAAAAAACGGGACTTGGTTCATTAACCCAGGGAAGCACATCATGGGAAATGCATGGAAATTTGGGGGCAACATGGCCTGCTTCGCTTAATAGTGGTAAAGATCTAACTTTTCAGGGCGGCGGTACTGTAGTGTTAGAAAATACCGTTAATCAGGGGGCTGGCACACTTACTTTTGATGATGATTATATTGTCAAGCCCGTTGATACTCAGACATGGAAAGGCGGCGGAATTATTGTTAATGGTGAACATCTTGTTGACTGGCAGATTAATGGGGTTACTGGTGATAGTTTGCATAAACTGGGTACGGGTACGTTAAAAATTAACGGTACCGGTGTAAACCCAGGAAGCTTAAATGTGGGAGACGGAACCGTTATATTGGCACAGCGTGCTGATGATAACGGACTGAGCCAGGCGTTCAGTTCTGTCAGTATTGTAAGTGGGCGTCCTACTCTGGTGCTAAACGACGACAAACAAATTAATCCGGATAATATCAAATGGGGCTATCATGGCGGCAAGCTCGACATTAATGGAAACAGTTTGACTTTTCATAAACTTAACGGGGCTGATGATGGAGCTATACTGACTAACAGTGGCTCCATGGCTAATGTTAATCTGGATTTCAATAGCCCAGATACAACAGCCACGATTGCTAATATTTGGCACGGCCATTTCACCGGTAATCTAAATATCAATAATGAGGTTACCGCAGGAACACAGAATGATTTCGCTATTGATGGTGGAGTGAATGCTCAGGGGAGTATAACCCAGCAAAATGGTCGGCTATTTATGCAAGGACATCCGGTTGTTCACGCCGTCAGCAGTCAGGACGTAGCAAATAAGCTAAAGGCGCTGGGTGACAATTCAGTACTGACCCAACCAGTGTCATTTACTCAGAACGATTGGGAAAATCGACAGTTCAGTATGGCGGAGCTTAACTTACAAAATGCTGAATTTAACCTTGCAAGAAACGCCAGCCTTAATACCAGAATTAATGCCGATCATTCTACCGTGACATTAGGTAGTGAGGATCTTTACATTGATCTCAATGACGGTAATGGCGTGGCAACCAAACCAACATTGGGTAAGTCAAAGGCAACCGCAGAAGATGATCAGAGTCGTTTCAATGGACATGTACAGTTGAAACAAGGATCGGCACTAACTATTAATGAACATTTTATCGGTGATATTGATAGTACAGATAGTGCGACGACGATAACCTCTACAGATACCACACTTAATCAGCTCAGCCGTTTCACCCAATCTTCTTTGTCATTAGGTGAAGGGGCAAAATTGACCGCTACAGCCGGATTACTTTCTGACGGGACGGTAAGCAGTAATGCCGGGGCGAGCCTTTCCTTGCTATCAGACCAGCCTGGAACGATGTATTCCGCCCAAAGCTGGGAGCTTAGCGGGCAAGACACGAACTTAAATGTTGGTGCGGGTGGGATCATCACTGGAGATATCAATGCCAATGATGCGGCCAGCATTATCTTTGGCACGACTGATATTAACCAATCCACAAATTACTATGGAAATATCAACGCGCCGTTGGCAAGTATAACAATGAAGGACACTGCCTGGCAGGCAAACAAGCAGTCGGTGGTTAAGTCGCTCACTTTGAATGGTTCAACACTGAGCTTTAATCGTTTCGGGCAGGGGGGGCTGACGTCAGATACGCTGGAGGCCACTAACAGCTCATTCATTATCAATGCCGATGGTAAAGCAGCAGATACAGTGACGGTAAACCAGGCATTGACAGGGGCGAATAACACACTGGTTGTTATTCCTACGACAAATTCAGTAAAACAGGGCGGTGACCCTGTGGCATTGGTTACTGCCCCGAAAAATACACAAAGCGATATATTTACACTTAACCCGGTTTCAATAAATGCGGGGTTCCATAGTTTCACACCGCAACTTGATGTGTTGGAGACCGATGTTAATAAGCAATGGCGTCTGGAGGGATTTTACATACAGCCTGATAAAGCCGCTTTGCGGACAGGCAAGAGTTTTATGGATCTCGGTTATAAAAACTTTCTTACAGAAATTAATAATCTGAATGATCGAATGGGCGACTTACGTCATACCCATGGTGAAACTGGGGCATGGGCTAGACTTAACAGTGGTTCGGGCTCAGCTACTGATGGATTTACCGGAAGTTATACGCACTTGCAAATTGGGGCAGACAGGAAGCATATAATTGAAGGCGGAGAGTTATTTACTGGAGTAACGGCGACATTTACAAACAGTAATAACCGGGGTACTGGTTGGTCAGGAAGAACCAAATCAACGGGTATTGGTGTGTACGCTTCAGCTATGTTTGACTCTGGACTCTATGTAGATACTATCGGGAAATATGTGCGTCATGACAATCATTACTCATCAAGTGCGTTAGGAATGCCAGAACAAGATTATGGCTCGCACTCATGGTATTTGGGCGCTGAGGCCGGTTGGCGTTTTTCCTTACCTGACGAAACATATATACAGCCGCAAACAGAGTTGATCTACGGTACTGTATCTGAGAATCAGTTTGCCTGGCAATTCAATGGGGGTGAGGTCTATATGCAACGTAAGCAGATGCAACCATTGATTGGTCGCACAGGAATTGAATTTGGCAAAACATTCAGCGGCAAAGACTGGGAAATGACAGCACTGACTGGGATTAATTATCAGTACGATTTATTTAAGCCTACTGTGACAGCGTTCAAGGATCTGGCAGGTGATACATATATTAATAATGGTAAAGATAGCAGAGTGGTATTCAATGTCGGGCTAAATACTAAAATTAAAGAAAACACTAGGATAAGTCTGAATGTGGAGCGTTCTGAGTTCGGTTCATACAATATTGATAAGTTAATAAATGCTAATATTCGTTATACATTCTGAGCAGGAGAGTAGATAAAAAAGAAAACCTGAACATATTGTTCAGGTTTTCTTATTGATTTATTGTTATAGCTAGTCAAATATGCTTATCTATTGGATATTCTGGAGTGTAAAATTTTATCTTATGCTGCTATTTTTTAGAGTGGCTTTATTCTTTACTTTAGATTATAGTTGGATTCAGTTCAGGTTTCTAATATTTTATATGTGCTATGACCGTTGCTCTAATAATGGTTACAAAAGACTTTTATTTAAAAAATGGTCTCTTATATTTTTCAAGTCAGGATGAAGAGTATAAATGTTTTGAGTTCAGTGGCCGTGCCTCTGTATATGAGGCCGTTCAGCAATATAATCATGTTTATATGATTTGCGATAATAGTAATTATTTTTTATACAGTCTTCTTTTTTCAGGGGGGCCTGTTAAATGCATATGTGCTGATAATATAACTATCCACTATGGAAATCGGTTATCAATTGATTATACGTATCCACCAGAACAAATTCTTCGATCTCTTAATAATACCGAACGAGAGATTCTTTACCTCTATTTCATTAAGCGGAGAAAAATAAAAGAAATTTCAAAGATTACATGTTTAAGTGTAAGTAAAATTTATTATAGAATAAGAATGATAAAAATTAAATTTGGTGCTGAAACGACACGGAAGCTTCCAATTCTTTTTAGGTGTTATCTGTAACATCAACTGATTTTATTTTCATGACGTAACTATTATCAGGGTCAATTAATTTTATCATCATAGTGACTAATTATTTATAGTCTATGAAATTAGTTGATATGTCGATGCGAAACTTTTTACCGGGAAGTATTCATCTTTGCGTTATTTCCGAGTTTACAGAGTGGATATCCCATGAAATTATGTTGTTACAAAGCATGGGGGTGACTGTATGAATAGTCAAAATGCTTTAAGTAATATGAGGCTTGCTGTGAGAGGGGATATATCCGGTAACTCTACATTGGTTCTTAAAAAGATTAGATTCTACAATTGTGCCATTATTTATCTTCGCAATGCCCAATTACTTGTTAAAACGATAGATGGGGGGGTTATTAATATCCCACCTGAATCAATATGTTATATTGAGAAAAATACAGTCATTGATGTAACACTTAACGTGTTAGGTAAAGGCATGCCTTATGATATTTTTCATATAGATAATAATATATTAAGCTGTATCTGCAAAGTCATGGAACCATTGTTACTGAATCCCCATAAAATTGGCCCTATGCGAAGTAGAATTTTTAATTGCATGGCGGATAAGACAGATACAGAAATATTTAAAATGATAACAGAGGCAAATGTCCCAAATCATAGACTAATTTATAACATTACTTATTTGTTATCTAAAGTTGACGATATTGAATCTTTGGTTTGCTCATTATCTGTTTCAACAGACTCTACTTTCACAGAAAAATTAAAGTTAATAATAGAATCTGATCTGTCAAAATCATGGCGATTAGTTGATCTGGCAAATGTTTTACATATGTCTGAAGTCTCAATTCGGAAAAAACTTGAAAAAGAAAACAATAATTTTAACAATTTGATTTTGGATATTAGAATGCAACATGCAGCAAGATTGATAACTACCACTGAAAAACATATTAATAGTATATCTGATGAGGTTGGGTATGTTAGTACATCATATTTTATCCGTAATTTTAAAAGTTATTTTGGTATAACACCAAAACAGTTTTCATTGAAAGTGAAAAGGAAATCATAATATATATTGCATATATAATATAGGCAGAAGCAATTCTTACTGATTTTTAATCGTTTTCCGGTGAGGTGAAAATGATATGCATTTTAAATAGGTTGTACCCGTCCAGGACGAGTTCCTTTTCTATATATTAAGAATAATGTTATTTTTTTTACCAAAAATGATGCTGTTGCGCAGGGAATAGTCAGGGGATATTCCATAGAACTGAACGTTCATCCCCCAGAATGAGAAGTTGAACATGCCTCCATAGCGAATAGTGTTCCGGACTCGAATCGTTGAACGATATTCTGCAATTTGGAGCATGAGCTGTTTCTATTCTATGCAACAGAATCATCATTAATCCAGACGTAGGCCTGAAAAACAAGCCTGGCAATATCGATACCAACAATTCTGATCGTGTTCATGGGATGTTACTCTCGGATTAATGCAGTCAGTAAAAGTATGGCACTGACTGCATTAAGAAGGGACGTCCATCATATCGTGACACAAACGCTCCCACAGACATCGCCATTGAGTCCTGCACTGTATCGGTGAACTTGTAACTATCCCGTATAATCATTCTATACACATTTATTGGCTTGATGAGTCAAATACTTCTTAATTTCGGAGAGAAGTGTGTCAGGTGATACCTTAACTCGCCATTATCTACATATTTAGAGAATTACTCAAATAATAACGAATTATTTACCCATGTGCTCAATTAATCTTCGAATATAAAAACATCCACATGTTAAAAACATTATTGTTTTCCAAAAAAATAAAAAAATACGATACAATAATGTTAACGCGCGGAATAAATGAAGAATTCCGCCGCATAATGATATAAAATAAAAAACAATAAATACAAAAACACTTAAACGTCATATGCTTTTGTTTATTTCATGATTTTATTTTTGTAGCTTTACCCTTCATTATGCAATGTGGGTATGGAGTCGTTATTATATTCTAAATAACCTTTGGCGGCGCAATGCAATTTAATTAATGCAATGTAAATATGCTAAACACACTGCTATAAAATCTATAGTGTAGATGTATTTTTTACAGACGTGGGGGGATTTTTTAAACTGCAATTAATAAAGGTAATTGGAAGCTTTTTATTAATAAAGGCATAGTTATATTTGTTTGTATTATGTTATAAACGTTATGGAGTCTTACCCGTGAACAGAATATATTCACTTAAGTATTGTCACCTTACTCAAGGGCTTATAGCTGTATCAGAATTAGCATCCCGAGTATCCTCTAAAACCGGTCGAAAACTTCTCGCTATATTTATAGTTTCTGCCTTGTCTTATGGTGCGGCTGAATATGCCTGTGCAGCACAGATGGACACCCGAAATTTCTGGATCCGTGATTATCTTGATCTGGCACAGAATAAAGGTGCATTTCAGCCCGGAGCATACGGGGTAAAAACGCCATTAAAAAATGGGGGAGAATTCAGTTTTCCTGAAGTAACAATCCCTGATTTTTCTCCTGTATCCGCTAAAGGTGCAACAACTGCTATTGGTAATGCCTACAGTGTTACAGCAAGTCATAATGGCACTATTCACCATGCCATTAAAACTCAGACATGGGGACAGTCAGATTATCATTATGTTGATCGTGTGACCAAAGGTGACTTTGCGGTCCAGCGTCTGGATAAGTTTGTTGTTGAAACAGCGGGTGCAACAGAGCATGCTGATTTTGGTTTATCTGCAGCAGAGGCACTTGAACGCTATGGTGTTGAGTTTAATGGGAAAAAACAAATAATCGGTTTCCGGGTTGGAGCTGGAGCAACCGGTGTTACATCTTATGGGGTGGGACAGACATACAATCCATTATTACGTAGTGCATCCATGTTTCAGTTAAACTGGAACAATATGTATGCAAGTAATAATACCGGTGGGTTTTATAATGAAGTGACAGGAGGTGACAGCGGTTCCGGATTTTACTTGTATGATAATCAGAAAAAAAAATGGGTCATTTTGGGGACACTGACAGGTAAAGTATTCTCCAGTAAGGATACCTGGGCCTTTTTTGCTCGATATGATCAGAACACTGTCGATATCCTGAAAAATACTTTTACCCAAGAGGTGAACCTCAATGGTCAGAAAATGACAGTTAATAATAAAAATATTGCCATTAACGATAAAATAACTGCTATTGAACTGACCAAGAGTAATAAAAATAAAGATTTGAAATTTCATGGTGGCGGGAGCATTGAGCTCACCGATAACCTGAACTCAGGAACCGGAGGATTGATTTTTGATGAGGGACAACATTATTCGGTTATTGGGAAAGATAAAGCCTATAAAGGGGCGGGTGTTGAGATCGGAAAAGATACGGTTGTCGACTGGTCGGTAAAAGGGGAGGCAAACGATAACCTGCACAAAACAGGGGCCGGGACACTGAATGTCAATGTGGCCCAGGGGAATAACCTGAAAACAGGTGACGGTACCGTTTTTCTTAATGCAGAAAAGGCTTTCAATGCTATCTATGTTGCCAGTGGCCGTGGAACGGTCAAACTGGGGCAGGCCGATGCGCTGGATAAAAATAGTGATTACAGAGGTATTTATTTTACTAGTCGTGGGGGGACTCTGGATTTAAACGGGTTCAGCCAGTCGTTCAAGAAGATCGCGGCAACTGATGTTGGTACCATTATCACCAATACTTCTGATAAAACAGCGACCCTTTCCCTACAAAACCCCTCCCGCTATGTCTATCACGGTAGTATCACGGGAAATACGAATATCGAACACACTGGGACACAGAAAAGTGCTGACAGCAGTCTGATTATTGATGGAAACATTAATACACGCAATGACATTACTGTGCGGAATTCCCAGCTCAGACTTCAGGGGCATGCCACATCACATGCAATATTCCGCGAGGGGCCTCGGCACTGCTATGTCCCCGGAGTTCTTTGTGACAAAGATTATGTTACTGATTTTGCCAGACTGGAAAGTGAGGCAAATAAGAAAAATAACAGTGCCTATAAAACAAATAATCAGGTGGCTTCTTTTGACCAACCTGACTGGGAAACCCGGCATTTCCGATTTAAGACTCTGAATCTGGAAAACTCAGAATTCACAACTGCACGTAACTCAGTTGTTGAGGGTGATATTGTCGCATCGAATTCAACGCTGAAACTGGGGGGCGACGTTCCGGTGTTCATTGATATGTATGATGGCATCAATATCACCGGTAATGGTTTTGGCTTCCGCCAGGACGTTCGTGAAGGACGCTCAGCAGATGATGGCAGTAGCAGCTATACAGGCAAAATTACACTGCAAAAAGGCTCCACGCTGGACATCAACAACCGGTTCATTGGCGGTATTGAAGCCCATGACAGTAAGGTAAACGTCACCTCACCGGATGCCCTGCTGCAGAACAGTGGTGTTTTCGTGAATTCCACCCTTTCTGTCCGTGACGGCGGTCATCTGACGGCACAAAAAGGGCTCTACAGTAACGGCCGGGGTCAGATTGGAAAGAAAGGTACGCTTTCCCTGAGCGGCACGCCGGAAAATGGCGCTGATAATACCTGGATGCCCGTACTGACATACATGACAGAAGGCTATGATTTAACCGGTGATAACGCTACGCTGAACATCAGCCAGCAGGCGC
>OKVJ01000547.1_pt1 | contig 14535 bp, 13 predicted proteins | sample 1606921 | NCBI WGS metagenome assembly OKVJ01 (sample SAMN03281016, study PRJEB24777) | human gut metagenome | isolation source: fecal sample PR161 from 1 month old female Malay infant, caesarean...
TGCCGGGCCGCAAGATGAACCCGTACCGTGGATGGGAAATTTACGAGCCGGGTATTTACGATATTCTGGTTAATCTGCGCGACAATTACGGCAACCCACGCTGTTTTATTTCTGAAAACGGAATGGGTGTCGAAAATGAGCAGCGTTTTATTGAAAATGGCCAAATCAACGATCAATACCGCATCGATTTTATTTCCGGACATTTAGCCTGGCTGCATAAAGGTATTAGCGAAGGGTGTCACTGTCTTGGTTACCATATGTGGACGTTTATTGATAACTGGTCGTGGTGTAATGCGTATAAAAACCGCTATGGCTTTATTCAGCTCGATTTAACTACGCAACAGCGCACCATTAAAAAGAGCGGAGAGTGGTTTGCTGCCACCTCTTTACATAATAGTTTCGAGAAATAGAGAGAAAGACGATGATTGCCTTAGAAGAAGCCGTGATGGAAATCATCGTCAATGCGGGTCAGTCGCGCAGCCTGTGCTTTGAAGCACTGCACGCTGCGCGGCAGGGCAACATTGACGAAGCCAAAAGCCTGCTGCGCGAAGCCGATGGCTACGCGCGCCAGGCGCACAAGATGCAGACCAAACTCATTGAACAGGATGCGGGTGAAGCCCGTCAGCCGATGACGTTAATTATGGTGCACGCGCAGGATCATTTAATGAATTCATTACTGGCGCGTGAATTATCCGAAGAAATTATTCATTTATATCAGAGATAATCTATGGCGAAATAACGAGTAATACCTCTGTACCTTAAATAGAAATCCACTTGTTCTGATGATAGCGACATACTCTGTCAGATCGGAGCGGGATGGTTATTGTCTGAATAAAATTAAACTATATTGAGATAACCATGACTACCCTAAAAAAACTTCCATTAACCATGGCGGTTATCGCTGCGCTTTGCCCAATTTCTGTACTCGCACAGGAATTTACCCAGGAACAAATCGACGCCATTGTGGCAAAAGCGGTGGATAAAGCCCTCGCGGAGCGTCAGGCCAAAATGGATGCCGCGGTCGCGAAAAAAGCCGACGTGGTGACGGAGCCGCAAAGCGCGGCGCAATCCCCGGATATGGCTATTCCGTTCGGCATTAAATTTACCGGTTATGCCCGTTACGGCGCGCACTTCCAGGCCGCTGACCAGAAATACGTGGCGGTGGACGGTTCCTATAACGGGGCATCTGCCATCGGTCGTCTGGGTAACGAAGGCAACGGCGGTGAATTCCAGCTCTCCAAGGCCTTCAAGGGTGACAACGGCGCCATCTGGGACATCAACGTGATGATCGACCACTGGGGCGATGAAGTTAACCTGAAAAAAGCCTACGCGGGGGTGACCAACATTATGGCCTCCAACCCGAACGCCTACTTCTGGGCTGGTCGTGACTTCCACCAGCGTCCGCAGCAGGGCATCAACGATTACTTCTGGATGAACCACGACGGCCAGGGCGCCGGGGTGAAGAACTTCGACATCGGCGGCGTGCAGTTTGACGTGGCCGCGGTGGCGGCGGTGGAATCCTGTAGCCCGGAAGTCATGGAAGATGAAGCCAACCCGTCACGCATCACCTGTACCGGCGGATCCGGCACGGGCGACAAAGGTAACTACGCGGCCACCTCTAAAATCCACGGCATGAAAGTCGGTCCGCTGGATCTGGAGCTGTACGCCAACTACGGCTTTGATTCAAAAGCGGTGGAGAGCGATGAGCGTCTGAATGCCTGGCAGGGCGGCGTGGTGCTGAGCCACACCAACGACAGCGGCGTGAACAAGGTGATTGCCCGTTACTCTGATAACGCGGACAACAGCGTGTTCAATAAAACCGAGGATCTGACCACGGTCTATGCCAGCTTCGAAGGGCTGTACAAATTCACCCAGGCCACGCAGGTGGAGTACATCCTCGCCTTCCACGACTACGACAACAGCCGTGATAAGACCGATAACCGTAAGAACTACAACGCCATTGTACGTCCGATGCACTGGTGGAACGACGTTCACTCCACCTGGCTGGAAGCAGGCTGGCAGCATGTGGATTACGACAACGGCGGCGACAACAAGGGCTGGAAGCTGACCCTGTCGCAGAACATGTCTATCGCCATGGGGCCGGAGTTCCGTCCGATGCTGCGCTTCTACGTCACCGGCGGCAAAGTGGATAACGAACGTACCGCCCGCGTGAACAATACCAAAGACGAAACGCTGGACGACTTCAACGTCGGCGCGATGTGGGAGGCGTGGTTCTAAGGTAAAAGCAAAACGGCAACGAGAGTTGCCGTTTTTAGTGTTTGCTCCCTCTCCCCGTGGGAGAGGGCCGGGATGAGGGCACCAGGCCGCACCCCATCATGCTATGCTGTTGACCGAATTAACGACAACATCGCAGGGGAGAACATGGGTTCCACACGTAAAGGGATGCTGAACGTCCTGATCGCCGCCGTTTTATGGGGCAGCTCAGGGGTTTGCGCGCAGTACATCATGGAGAAAAGCCAGATCTCGTCACCGTATCTGACCATGGTTCGCCTGCTATTTACCGGCCTGATCCTGCTGACGCTTTCCTTCGTTCACGGCGACAAAATTTTCTCGGTCATCAAACATCGCAAAGACGCCCTCAGCCTGCTGTTTTTCTCCCTGGCTGGCGCGCTCACAGTGCAGCTCACCTTTCTGGTGACAATCGAGAAATCCAACGCGGCTACGGCCACCGTGCTGCAGTTTCTGTCGCCGACGATTATCGTGGCGTGGTTTGCGCTGGCGCGGAAAAAGCGGCCGGGTCTGTTTGTGCTTTCCGCGATCCTGACCTCACTGGTGGGGACATTTTTGCTGGTCACCCACGGCGACCCCACTTCACTCTCCATCTCGCCTGCGGCTTTGTTCTTTGGCATTGCCTCGGCCTTTGCCGCGGCGTTTTACACGACGTATCCGTCAACCCTGATCGCCCGTTACGGCACCTTGCCGATTGTCGGCTGGAGTATGTTGATCGCCGGCTTAACGCTGACGCCGTTCTACGCCGGACGCGGCACCGCGTTTGTCATTGACGGCAGCCTGCTGCTGGCGTTTTTCTACCTGGTGGTGATCGGCACGGCACTGACCTTCAGCCTGTACCTGAAAGGCGCGCAGATGATCGGTGGGCCGAAGGCAAGCATTCTGAGCTGCGCCGAGCCGCTAAGCAGCGCGTTACTGTCGGTGATTTTACTGGGCGTGGCGTTTACCCTGCCGGACTGGCTGGGCACGCTGCTGATCGTGTCGTCGGTGGTGTTGATTTCGATGGATTCGAGAAAACGGGTGAAAGCCCCGGCGTGATCTGATCTATGAATAATAGTGATAGCGACACATCAGAATGGTGAGAGCGCTATCCGTCACGCTGTAAACCAGACGGTCCGTGTCGTTGATCCGCCGGGACCAGTATCCGGAAAGGTTACCTTTAAGGGGTTCCGGCTTACCCAGGCCGTCAAAGGGTTGGCGCTTCGCATCTTCAATTAGCTTGTTGATTCTGCGAAGCGTCTTCTTGTCCTGCTCTTGCCACCACAGGTAATCGTCCCAGCCGTTATCAGTCCAAATCAGTAGCCTGGTCATCTATCAGATCCCTCTGCGTTGTTTTCCCGGTGTTTGCCTGCTCGATAGACTCCATCAGTCGGCTGGCGTTGGCTGGCGAACTCATCAGATGGATGGTTTCCATCATTGAGTTGTAGTGCTGCAGAGACATCACTACCGCATCACCACCGTTGCGACGGCTGATAATGGTTGTCTCCACGTTGTCATTCACGTCGTCCAACACATCTTTGAGTCGGCTTCGTGCTTCGGTAAACGTCACAACCTGCATACTTCCTCCTGTACAAGTTACGGTACAAGTATATCGGCAAGGTGATTATTTATCAATCAGCGCGTCTTCACTTTCCCTGCCACCAGCAGCGCGGTCAGCAGCATCAGCGTGCCGGAGATGACCAGCGGCGACGTCAGCCCCAGGTGGTCGAGCGCCACGCCGCCCACCGCCGCGCCGCATGTGTTCGCCAGCTGGATCACCGCCACCTGAATCGACCCGGCTTTTTCAGCCTGATCGGCAAGCGAGCGGGTGATCCACGTCGACCAGCCCACCGGCACCAGCGCAAAGGCAAAGCCCCAGATAATCGCAATCGCCGAGGCAACCCATTTGTCGCTGCCCCACAGAATGAGCACGACGGCACTGACAGCCAGTACCAGCGGGGCGCCAGCAAGCGCCACTTTCAGGGAGCGCTTCAGGAACTGAGACGACAGCGAGGTGCCGACAAAGCTGGCGATACCGAAGCTGAGCAGTACCAGCGTCAGGCCATCCACATCAAAGCCCGCCATGGTCATAAAGACCGGGCGGATATAGGTAAAGAAGGCAAACTGCCCGGCAAAGGCCATGAAGATGGCGGTCATCCCCGCCAGCACGCCGGGGCGCTTAAGCAGACTGAACATGTTCTGTTTATGGTGCGCCGCTTCTCCCGGCAGGGACGGCAGCGCTTTCCACACCCACAGAATGCAGAGAAAACCCATCACCGCTGCGGCGTTAAAGACGTTACGCCAGCCGATGATTCCCCCAAGGAAACTCCCCAGCGGCGCGGCAATTACCAGCGCGATGGAGACCGCGCCAAAGATAACGGAGAGGGCTTTTGGCACGGTGCGCGCCGGCACCAGACGCATGGTGAGCGAGGCGGACATTGCCCAGAAACCGCCCAACCCCAGACCCAGACAGGCGCGGCCGAGCAGCAACAGGGTGAAGCTCTCCGCGAAAGAGACCAGCAGACAGGAGAGCGTCAGGAGCACGCTGAAGAGAATGACCACTTTGCGGCGATCAATCGCGCCAATAATCTGCGTGATAAACAGGCTGGCAAACATCGCCACAAACGCGGTCACGGTAACAGACTGCCCTGCTACGCCCTCGGAAATGCCCAGATCCTGCGCCATCGGCGTCAGCAGGCTGACCGGTAAAAACTCGACGGTAATCAGACAGGCGACACAGAACGCCACGGAAAAAACCGCCGACCAGTTGGGGCGAGAAACCTCTTTGGTCTGCGGTCTGGTCGTGGGCTGGATATGTTCTGTCATGGTGTCACCTGAGATAAAAACGTGCGGGAAAGTCGCGCAGTTTATCATCAAAAGTGTGACGAATTTAACGTTTCGACAACTTTTCTTGCATCGACGCCTTCGCCAGCCCGACGATCCACTCCTGATGCCCGTTGATCATCGGATTCGGCACGGTGCGAGCAAGTTCCTGTGCCGGAACGCCTTTCTGCGACTCCTGAGTCAAAATACGGACGCGGTTACCCGGCAGGTCTTCAAACAGCCAGGCGTGGTAGGCATCCAGACGCGCGCTCTCCTCCCCTTCCACCCAGCCGTGCCAGGCGATACGCGCCGCCTCGCCATCGACCGGCGGAACATACTCCGTCACCTGCGCCTCAACCGGAAAGCCAAAGGTGGTGAAGCGGAAGCGGGCGTTGGCGCTCAGTTCCGGACCGCTGCCGTCATGGAAACGAATATCGCTGGCGTTACTGTAATAGCCCGGCCACAGGCTGGTGTCGTTGAGTTGCGCCCAGATCGCTTTCGCGCTCAGTCCGGCGACAATGATTTCATTGGACGCAAAGTTATCGGTAGTGCCTGGCAGGTAATCGTCTGGCCAGATAATGGCGGATTGTTTCATGGTTCACCTCATCGTGAGTGGATGAGGTGATGGTGCGCCCGTGAGTGGTATAAATCTAATGATGATGCCTTATACTCATCATCACGGTTCGTGATATCAGTGCAGTTAAAACACACCCTCTTCTGGCAGAAAGAGCTGGTTGTAACGCAGCTGGAAAGCGTTCAACTCCTGCGGATCCGGCTCCATCTCGCGCATAAAGCCAAGGGCGAGGCGGATTTGCGCATCGGTGATCGGCGCGGCCAGACGGGCTTTACGCAACATGCGGTGCCAGGTGTGGAGATTCTCTTCGCTACCGTCGACGATACAGACCTGCCAGATGAGCAGCACCTGGGCAGCGTTTTGCAGATGCGCCTCGTCCGGGCGTTCAAGATAGCGGATAAACTCATTGCCGGGCGTTTTACCGAACTGGTCGATCATCGACTCGACCGGCATCGGGGTGATACCCAGCCGTTCGCTCAAGCGTTTGATGGCGCGGCGGGAATCCGAGGTCAGGACACGAAACCCAACCACAAACACCACGGCAAGCGTTGCCAGCATTATCCAGACCATGCGTTCTCCTTTGAATAGCCGCTCATCATAGCGGGAAACGCAGGGTATCGACAGCGGGCACGGCCATAATAGTGAACAGAAAAAAGGTAGAACATCGTCATGAAAACGGATCTGCGCACGCTGGATCTTAACCTTTTGACAATGCCGGATGAGCGCAGCGGCACAGACGCAATCCCCGAAACCTGTCATACGCATTAAGCAGGTTAATTTCCTAAAATATCGTGCTGTCGTAATTTAGACTCTGACACTCCTTAACCTTTATTTTTATATGGTTATAATCATCCTCTTACAATACTTTCAGATATCAATAAGACAGGGAAAGAATGAATACGACGCATGGATGCAATTTTTGTCGGCGTATGGGTATGCCGTTACTACCGATACGCCCAGCAGTCATGGCAAAGGGAGATGACTTACCTTCTCTCCCCAGTGATTTTTCACCTTCCATACAACCAGAAGGCGAAACAGACTATACCGCGCGACTATTACGAAAGGGATTTTTATATATATGGTCCGAGCAATGCCGTTACTGGCTAAACTACTTTGTGACTGATGATGGCTATTTTTATCCCCTTCCGCTAAACGGCAATATCCCGCCTCGACTGATTGATGGGGAATTGAAACCGTGCATCACACAGCCGCAAGAATTAGCGGCGGCTTCACTTATAACACTCCCCATGAAGCCACCGGGTATAAAAAACGGTAATTACTGGTTCATTTGGTCTGAAGAGCAATGGACTGATAAAACCCGTCAGTTACATGAAAAGCCAGAATGGCAACAAATGTATATGCAAAAATTTGATATGGATGCATGGTTGATGACACATCAAGGTCAACAGGCCAGGTCTATCAATCTCCTCACAGAGACCGTAGCGGAATACAGCCCTTCGGTCCGTATTTGTCAAATGAAAGACTGGACGCCTACGCCACTTAAACCGGTAACGGCGAATTCAGCCAGTGAATTAATTAAAGCTGCCACTTGTCTTGATGCTCAGCATGGTGCACTTCTTTTACTTTCTGACCCAGTTGCTGCTGCCATGGAAATCTCATCGCTCTCGCGATATCGTTTTGACCAGGCGATAACCGACAACCCTGAATTTAAACGTGGTATCGCATTAAGTGCGATGTTGAACGGACTGGAACTCTCCGTTCGGGGATGCCTGTTCCAGACGGTGAAGGACGGCGATATCAGGAATGAACAAAAAACACGTTTCGGTTGGGATAGCCCTGCCGGGCCACATTTTCCCGATCCTGAATCAGCAGAGAAACTTCACAGGCTGGATGAAGAAACACGCAATGAGCGGGTTAACGAGATTTGGCAGCACTACGAAAAGTATATCGACAGAAATCAGGAAAACGAATTTACCAGCAAGCTGATTAAGCATATTACTAGCTATAACGAACGCATCATCGTTCCGATGACCAGAATGTTTCTTAATTGGTTACAGAGTACGGCAATGAAGTCCTACTTCATTCAACATTTTGATACGACTTCGCCTCACAGTGGTGCTCGTTACATTCAAACCGTATTTAATTGCCTGGCAGGTATGGAAGATAAAGCCGGGGTTATCAAGTTTATTGAGCAACAGTTGTTTATGTCTGAAAAGGAAGAGCAAAACTATCTTTTAAGGGCGGTGTTTTTTAACAATGATGCATGGATCTCACAGTTCGAAGCCGAAATGAATACGCATGGTGGTCGGGACTGGGATAAAGGTATCAGCTGGGACAGGTTGGCTGATGGTGTAAAGGAAATCAGTCAACAATATGCATCAGCAATAAACCTCGCGCTTGAAAGGCTGCATTACCTGTACCTGCCTATAATCATGAAAGCGACAGGCGAAATGGCCAAAGGCGTACAGGTGAATTTTGCGATTTCTATTCTTGCTATACAGGGAAAAGCGTTTTTGCGAATACCCGTTGATACAGGAACAAAACAATACCTTAAAGCCCTCACTCGGGGTATGGCTGGTCTTCTTGAAATGAGTGGTAAGACAGGCGGGCGACTTTACCAGGCACTGCAGAAAGAAGCTGAATACATGTCCCGCGGCATATCTGAAACAGCAAGGATAAAAACCTATTTACCCACACTGATAGATATTGATGAGGTGAAGAAACTAAGGGCCCTTTCTGAACATGAACGTCTGGCGAAACTTGGATCCGTACTAAAAACTGAGGATGAGATCGTCAACGCCGTGTTTCCGTCCTCCACTCACCTTCAGCTTGCAAAAGCTCAGGGGATGTCAGGCAATACCATACTCTCAGAACTCGGCCATAATGCCTTCCCCTTTGCTGGAAGCACCTTTTCAGCTCTGTTCCAGGGATGGGTCGTACTAAATGGTTTTCAAAAAGAGGGATGGCCCGGAACACCCGACGGATGGGCACGCTTCTCGTCAAATGGCGCTATGGCATGGGCAGCCGCAATGGATACCCTGAAGCGCGCTTCCGCTGGAATTATCCGATTAGAGCTTTCTCCGACGGTGACGTTTGGTGCTCGATTTATGCTAAAAATCGCCAGTTGGCCATGGTGGGAGCGGCTTGGGTTTCTGGGGGGAGCCGTATTTACGTTTGTAGAAGCTTATGAGGGTGTTACAGATATTATAGCCGACAAAAAGGATGCAGGTTTAGCCCATCTGGCTAATGGACTGGGTGTTGGCCTAATGACTCTGGCTACCGGCAAATCCATCATCGTGCCTCTCCTGATCTCGATGGGCCTTACAAGTGCCAGCATGGCGGAAGGTAGCCTGTTTGCCCTGATCTTCGGCCCTTGGGGGATCCTTGTCGGCGTGTTATTGATTTTGGGGGCAAACGCCTGGTTAGTCAGCCAGACGCGTAATGAGATCCAGGAATGGCTGGCAAGCACCTTATGGCGACGCATTCCTGATGGCGAATCAGCGATTCCAGTGCAGTTCATAAACAGTCTGATGGAGAAAGAGGCGTTCAACGCGCTGAGCAAAGGAAATGCATAACATGTTTAAACGACTCCCACTCGACCCGTCCCGGATGTACATGGGCACGTTCACCCGCATCACGGATAAGACCGTATTACAGCGCTATTCCCGTGAAAAAGCTAACCCCGGCGTCACCGCAGTGTCCGCCATGGACAGCGTGATCCGTATCAACTCCACCTGTCTGGAGCTGGTCGACCGGCTCTATTTTTCCCGTGGTTCCGGAACGCTGCTTGCCGCCTTTGGGTTTTGCATGATGTTTATCGCTTCTTTTCTCTGGCCAATATTTCAGCTTCTGTTTCTTGGTCATCACATTAAAGCGTCATCCTGGTTGGCTCTGATTTTTGCCTGGGCTATTTTTATCCTCCCTCTTTCCTGGGTGACCTATAAATTCCTGGTTCTGGAGGTCTTTAACTACACCCACTACCCCATCCGCTTTAACCGCAAAAATAAAACCGTCTATCTCTTTCGCAACGGTAAGCCCGTGCTCGCCGTACCGTGGCACGACCTGGAGTTTGTCCGTATCTCCAACGGCGGCAAACCCGAGTCATGGTCCATTGTCGGCTGCACGCTCATGGATGACGGCGAAACCGTCACACACTACATTCCCCTCCCCGTCAGCAACAACTGGGGGCCGGAATACCTTGAGGTTTACTGGGAATACATCCGCTGCTACATGGAAGAGGACGACTGCGTGGCAGACCTCGCAGACATCGTCACTTACTGTCTTCCTGTCGAAAAACAGAAGGAAGGCTGGTTTTTTGGGCTGCTCTATATCAGCAAAATGACCAGCAGGCTGGGGTGGCTGGTTAACCTCCCGCTCTTCCCTTTTGTGTTTCTTGTCAGCATCACGCGCTGGCTGGTGATGCTCACCTGCCGCGTTCCCGTCTGGCCGTCTGAAGTGGAGGAGGCCTGCCGCCCGGATGAGAACGACCCGGTCAACAAAGGTGCAGAGCACAACCCGCCGCAGGTATGGCGCCCGATGCTGGCGGTACAGGGGAAAAAACGCTATGAGGAAAATTACGCCCGCGAGCGGGGCGCGATGGACAGGATCATTGCCCGGCTGAAAGCGAAATATCCACCGTCTGTTCAGCCGGAAAAGCGCCGGGAGAAGAGAAAGCATGTTTAAACGACTCCCCCTCGATCCGTCCCGGATGTACATGGGCACGTTCACCCGCATCACGGATAAAGCCGTGTTACAGCGCTATTTCCGTGGAAAAGGCAACCCCGGCGTCACCGCGGTGTCCGCCATGGACAGCGTGATCCGTATCAACTCCACCTGTCTGGAGCTGGTCGACCGGCTCTATTTTTCCCGTGGTTCCGGTACATTAATTGCCAGTTTTTTCTTTAGCTTATTTTTTGGAGTGTGTTTTCTTTGGTTGGTTTTTAAGGCATTTTTTTTGGGGCAAGGGGAGAATACCCCCTGGGGTGTATTAAGTATTATATGGATTATATTTGTATTACCTTTATCCTGGCTGTCATATAAATTCATGGTTCTGGAGGTCTTTAACTACACCCACTACCCCATTCGCTTTAACCGCAAAAATAAAACCGTCTATCTCTTTCGCAACGGTAAGCCCGTGCTCGCCGTACCGTGGCACGACCTGGAGTTTGTCCGTATCTCCAACGGCGGCAAACCCGAGTCATGGTCCATTGTCGGCTGCACGCTCATGGATGACGGCGAAACCGTCACACACTACATTCCCCTCCCCGTCAGCAACAACTGGGGGCCGGAATACCTTGAGGTTTACTGGGAATACATCCGCTGCTACATGGAAGAGGACGACTGCGTGGCAGACCTCGCAGACATCGTCACTTACTGTCTTCCTGTCGAAAAACAGAAGGAAGGCTGGTTTTTTGGGCTGCTCTATATCAGCAAAATGACCAGCAGGCTGGGGTGGCTGGTTAACCTCCCGCTCTTCCCTTTTGTGTTTCTTGTCAGCATCACGCGCTGGCTGGTGATGCTCACCTGCCGCGTTCCCGTCTGGCCGTCTGAAGTGGAGGAGGCCTGCCGCCCGGATGAGAACGACCCGGTCAACAAAGGTGCAGAGCACAACCCGCCGCAGGTATGGCGCCCGATGCTGGCGGTACAGGGGAAAAAACGCTATGAGGAAAACTACGCCCGCGAGCGGGGCGCGATGGACAGGATCATTGCCCGGCTGAAAGCGAAATATCCGTCATTTGTGAGATAGAATCGCTTAAAAAAAAGCCCGGCATCACACACCGGGCAAAGAAGTCACCTGCACACTCAGGCTGCTTTTAATTTCTGCACACGATTTTCACGACGAATTTTACGTTCTTCGAGCACCGCAACCATTGCCATCAGGACGATACAGCCGATGGCGGCAGCATCCAGCGCCGCAAAGGTGCCTGCCCAGCCGGTGAGGCCGAAAATCGGCGTGCCGTCGGCAATCATCCCCAGACCCAGTTTGGCGAAGCTGTCGCCGATCAGGTAGGCGAAGGTGCCTTTAATCCCATCGGCGGCGCCGATCGCTTTTTTCGGTACAAAACCTACCGCCGCTACGCCGATCAACAGCTGCGGACCAAACACCAGGAAGCCGAGCGCAAACAGAGACGCCAGGTAAACGTACTGGTTGCTGGCGTGCTGGTAGACGCCCAGGGTAGCGATAATCAGCGCCAGTGCGACGCAGGCCACCAGCGCACGACGACCGTTGGCGAGGTCAGAGAGCCAGCCCCACAGCAGCGTACCGACCAGCGCACCCACCTCAAACAGGGTAAAGCCCTGAATCGCGACTTCTTTTGAGAGCTTCAGCTCCTGGAAGGCATACACGGTCGACCACTGGTCAATACCGATGCGCACCACGTACAGGAAAATGTTGGAGAAGCAGAGCAGCCAGATCACTTTGTTTTTCAGCACGTACTCAACAAAGATCTGCCATTTTGTCATCTCGTTCTCTTCGGTCTCTTTGTCCTCTTCGCTGATCGCCTCGCCGAACAGCTCTTCGGCTTTGCCGAGGCCGTAAGATTCCGGAGAGTCGCTGCCGAAACGCAGACCGATAAAGCCGACAATCAGGGCGATAATCGACGGGAAGATAAACATGCCGATGACGTGACCGTCAAACAGGTAGTTAGCACCGAACAGCGCCACGCCTGCTGCCCCCGCCCCGCCGAGGTTGTGGGAGATGTTCCACATACCAAGGTATGAACCACGCTTACGGCGCGGGGTCCATTTGGTGATGGTGGAGTAGCTGCACGACCCACCGGTACTCTGGAAGAAACCGCTCAGGGCGTAGAAGGCGATCATCAGGAACAGGCTGACGGAGCCCGCGCCCATGCTGGCGCTGAAGCCGAGCATACAGATGGCGGAGAGGATCAGCATAAACGGCAGGAACTGCTTGGTGTTTTTGCCGTCCGCGTAGTAGGACACAACCGTTTTCCCCACCCCGTAGGTGATGGAGAAGCCCAGGCCAATCATCCCCAGCTGCGTCATGCTCAGCCCGTAGGTGGAGATCATGTCGTTCTGCGCGATGTTAAAGTTTTTGCGGATCAGGTACATGGTCAGGTAGCCGATAAAGACCACCAGATAGGACTGCATGAACGGTTTGAACCACATTTTGCGCCGCACGTCGAGCGGCAGATCCAGGGTCGGCTTGCGCACCTGATTAAGGAAGGCCAGCATGGTTTGCTCCTGAGCTGATTTTTACCTGCGAATGGCAGGCATTGTAAAAATCAGCCAGGAGAGATGCCTGAGACAGCGTCCAGGTAAAACCGGGAAAATTTCTTAGTTTTGCGCCACTCGGGGTGAAAAGGTGAGGCGCATCACATCACACTGGCTTCACGTGGCGCCTGCGCATGCAAAAACGGCAGCAGCAGCAGGGCCGATATCCCCGCCGCGATGGCGATCACGGCAAAGAAACCGCTCCAGTGCCAGATGTCGATCACCCGCGCCAGCGGCCAGCCGGAGAGGGACGCGCCCAGGTAGGCGAACAGCCCGACGAAGCCCGTCGCCGCACCCGCCGCCTCTTTATGCGAGCATTCTGCCGCCGCCATGCCGATCAGCATCTGCGGGCCAAACGCGAAGAAGCGGATGGAAAAGACGCACCCCCGCTGCACCACGGAGCTGGAGAGTGACACCAACCACAGCGAACCGACGGAGAGTAAGATTCCTGCCGCAAAGATGAGGTTCATTGGGCCACGGTTGCCGTTGAAGAGCTTATCCGAGCCCCAGCCCGCCACCAGCGCGCCGATAAACCCGCCCAGCTCGAACATCGTCACCGCCGAGTTGGCGGTCACCAGGTCCACCCCCAGCGTCTCGGACATGTACAGGTTACCCCAGTCGTTGATGGCCGCGCGCACCACGTAGACCAGCACGTAGCAAAGCGACAGCAGCCAGATATACGGGTTTAACAGCACGTATTTGGTGAGGATCTCTTTGCGCGTCAGCCCCGCCCCCTCAAGCTGTTGCGCCACTTCCATTTCATCGTGCCGCCAGTCGCCCACCGCGGGCAGCCCCACGGTTTGTGGCCTGTCGCGCAGCCGCCAGCAGAGGAACAACCCGGCCAGGATCGCCAGACCACCGGCAATCATCATCCCCGCGCGCCAGCCGTAGTGCAGCGCCGCGGCACCGACCACCATTGGGATCAGCGCGCCACCGACGTTATGCGCGGTGTTCCAGATGGCCCACCAGCCGCCGCGCTCGTTGCGCGAATACCACGCCGTGAGCAGGCGGGCGCAGACCGGCGCGCCCCAGCCCTGGAAAAAGGCGTTCAGCGCCCACAGCAGGGCAAAGGCCCAGAGCGAGGTGGAAAAGCCAAACAGAATGTTCACCACGCCGGTGGCGATTAGTCCAAAACCCATAAAATAGCGGGCGTTGGAGCGGTCGCTGACGATGCCGGAGAAGAACTTCGACAGGCCGTAGGTGATGTAGAACAACGTCGCCAGCAGGCCGATATCGGTGCGCGTCATCACGCCGCTGGCAAGGATTTCCGGCGCGGCGGCGTTGAAACTTTTGCGGGTAAAGTAGAACAACGCGTAGCCGAGCCAGATAGTGATCAGGATATGACGACGCCAGTAGCGGTAGCGGGCGTCGATCTCCGCTTTGTTGCCTATCGGCGCGGCGTTTGCGGGGGTTTTAAACATGATGGCTCCTTAGCGGCAGGCTGACGCTGACGCGCGTCCCGTGGGTGCAGGAGATATTCAGCGTGCCGCCCAGCGCCTTCACGCGCTCGCGCATGCCCGCCAGGCCAAACCCCTGCTGCCCCGAGCCCGGCGGCAGGCCGCAGCCGTCGTCCTCAATCACCAGCCTGAGGCTTTCATCCTGCTGCCAGCCCTGCAGCGTCACCGCGCTGGCGTTGGCGTGTTTGACGATATTGTTCAGCCCTTCCTGACAGACGCGGCACAGCGTGACGCGCTGGCCTTCACTCAGCACTGATT
>OKVJ01000556.1_pt1 | contig 14399 bp, 20 predicted proteins | sample 1606921 | NCBI WGS metagenome assembly OKVJ01 (sample SAMN03281016, study PRJEB24777) | human gut metagenome | isolation source: fecal sample PR161 from 1 month old female Malay infant, caesarean...
TGGCTGCCGCTGACAAAACACTGGTTCGCCAGGTTGTCGGTGATGCGGATATCCGCAAATTGCCCAAGCAATCGGTAGATATGGCGTTTAACGCCGTGTCAGAGATTGCCAAAGGGCGAAACACCCGTAGCACCACGGGCGATGCACAACGTCCAAATATGGGCATGACCAGCATCGCTTCCCTGAACAAACAAAACGCCGACTTCTGGTCTAACCGCAAAGGATAATCCAATGACTGCATATCTGTACCTTATGCAACTAATATCTATTAATCAGTGCGTTATCGTTCGGAATCATACTGCGTTACTGGCCTGAACCATAAAAATGACACTCCGAACATGTGCGGATTTATTCGCCGGATTTCGCTTTGATTCGGTACGTGAGGGACTAGAGCGAGAATCATGCGCCGTTTGCATTACATGGTAGCCAGAGAGGTGTTGAATGATTGTTAGGCCACTAACTAACGTCGAAGTGAAAAGCGCGAAGGCACAGGGCAAGGATTTCAGTTTGCACGATGGTTTCGGTTTGTTGCTTTACATCACAAGCCGGGGCGGTAAGTCATGGCGTTTTCGGTATGTACACCCGGTAACGAAGAAGAGACAAACCTATACCATTGGAAGATACCCGGAGTTTACTTTGTCCGAAGCGAGGGAGGAACGTTCGAAACTGCGCCGTATGGTAGCGCGGGGGATAGATCCGAACGAAGTCAAAAAAGATACCAGGAATGAACAGCGTAAAATGTACGCGCAGTCATTTCAGGCCGTTGCCGATGAATGGCTAAAAATCAAGATTAAAGAAGGTGCGAGAAGCAACACGCTTGAATCGCACAATGTGACGTTGAAGCATCTTTCCACGATTTTTAGGCATACCACAGTACATAAAATAAACGCAGCCGATACTATTCAGGCTTTTAAACCTTTCAGGGAAAGGCCATCAACGCTTACGAAAATGGTTATTACCATCAACGCCATAATGGATTATGCGGTAAATATTGGGGTTATTGAGCACAACCCACTATCGAAAATTGGTAAAGCATTCCCGGCTGAAAAAAACGAACCAAGAGCGACTTTACAGAAAGAGCGGTTGCCAGAATTTTTAAGCGCATGGAACGAGTTGAGCTTATGGGAGCCATCAAAGCTGGCATTATTATTTCAGATCATTACGATGGTCCGACCTTCGGAAGCTGGCGGCGCTCTCTGGAATGAGATTGATTTTGATAATTCAATCTGGCAAATCCCTGCAAGCCGGATGAAAGGAAAGCGCCCCCACGTAGTCCCATTATCGAGCCAGGCTATAAACGTGCTTAAAGAGGCCGAAAAGTGGAAGCGCTGCGATTATGTTTTCCCCTCATGGCGAAAAGAAAATAAGCCGATCTCACGATGTGCGACTCAGGCCGGAATACACAAAACGTCGTTTAAAGGAATGATTGTTCCTCATGGGTTCAGGGCGTTGGCATCTACAGTTTTAAATGACGAGGGGTTCAACCCTGATGTGATTGAGGCTGCACTCGCTCACAAAAGCGCCGATGCGATTCGAAATGTTTATAACCGTAGCGACTATCTGGAAAAACGCCGGGTTTTAATGCAATGGTGGGGGGACTTTATCGAGGCCGCAGAGCGTGGAGAGATACTGGAGACCAGCGGCGATAAGGGCTTAAGGCTGGTTGTGTAGGGCATATCCATTTTTGGATAATTATGATTTCAAACGGGAATAGCTGGCTTTAAGCCAGCTTTTTTTATGCCCAAAGCTAACCGGAATGCGTTTTTTTTTATTCAAATCATATATAATCATATCGAATATATACGGAGGTTTTTATGTCTATAAGTGGCGGTGATATTCTGCTAAAAGGTGAAGTGAAAGCGCGTTTACGTTATCGCTCAGACTCGTCATTCTACGAGTTTCTAAAAGACGAGAAAAACGGCTTTCCAATGCCTTTTAAAGTCGGTGGGCGTAACTGCTGGTATGAAGATGAAGTAGATGCCTGGATAAGTAAACAAAGCGAGAAGCGCGGGATCTGCACATCATGAATGTTTGCAGATTTGGGAAAGAGGGCTTGCTAACGGCTATCCGGGCAAGCCCTTTTTATTGTCAGTGGTGGGGATCTGTAACTTACGGCCACCAGCGCCGGTAATCACCTTCTGGCTGGTGGCTTCACTGGCATGGCTATTACGCTGCCGCATCATCTGAATTGAATTCAATGTGAATTCGGTCATAAGGCAGCACGATTTTTTCGCCGTCTTTGTCCAGAACGCCGCCGTTAAGCAGTGACTGAACATCGTTATAAACACCGCGAAAATCACGGTTAACAATGCGTGATAGTTCGCGGATTGATACGGCTTGCGCTCCCTCCATCGCTTTGATGATCTGCCAGCGGTTAGGGGCAAGCATAGTTTTAGCCAGTTGTTCTACAGTGGGAAAAATCAGTTCGGAACCGATGAAATCCCCGTTCATTGCGCGGGAGGCGTCGGACATTGCCACCCGGAAAGCATCATCAACGGTCATTACTCTGACGGTCAGCACTCGCATGGTATTACCTCCTCAACAGGTTTATGTCAGCCTGAAAGCTGGCGATCAGGTTCTCAATGGTGGTGAATGTCACCGGATATTCCCGATCATGGATGTGTTTGTGGTCGCCTTTGCCACGTTCGTTGTCGTAACGCATGACGCACTCGCCATCTACGATGTAGGCCAGACTGTACTTGTATTGGTGCTGGCTACCTAAAATTGCCGGGTCTACTTCCAGAATGCGGATCGAGGCGAAAGCGTTATCAGCTATCTGGATACGGCGGTTCATCAACTCAACAGCGGGCATTGGCTTATCTCCTTGTTGATGTAAATAATAACATCACAAACGAATGATGTAAATGATTACATCATTGCGGGTAAGTTACCGATGGCATGAACGGTTCGCTGCTGGTGGCTCTCGATCTCCTGAAAGCTCAGGATATTGCCGGGCATGATTTTAATCGGCGGACTTTTCGGCCGATTGAATACGGGCAGTTCGCTCCCTGTGTATCGGCTTCGTTTCTGGATGATTCGCGTTTCGTTTCTGGTGAATTCGCATTCGCAATTTGTCCGCGAAGCCTTATCAGGCCTGATTTGAGCGGTGCTCTCTCTTTGCGAATTCGCAGTTCCATTTCGCACTTTGATTCGCAGTTTTCAAATGTTCCCATTCCGGGGACACGGACGATTAGACAGGTGTTACAAACGTTGGTGGTGAAATATCTTCTTGCGCTGGCGGGCACGGTGTGGTTATGATTATTTCGCACCTCACAAAACGGGTGCCGGGCGTGAGAACCCGGATAAGGTCAAAGGCGACAACAGACGCCTATCGCGTCTTTTTTTTGTCGCAATGTCAGTACCCCCATATGTAGCGGCGCAGATCCGCGCACAGAATCAATGGTGGCTCTGGCAGGGCAGCTTTCGGGCTGGCCGGTTCCCTTTGACGCCGGTATTCTCACCCCTGTCAGTGTCACCACCCTTTAGAGCGTGAGAACTCAGGTGGTGGCTCCTTAAATTAGTCAAAGGAGATCATCATCATGATGACTATCCCTACCCTCGCTCAAACAAAATTCACCTGGCGCTTTCTCGCGCTGAATCGCCACGATAAAAAAGCCAAACCTTGCCGTCTGTCCGTTGAGGCTGCGACCGAACGCGAAGCCCGCCGCATCCTTGCGCCGCACTTTATTTTGTCTCTGGCCGCACGTCTGCCAGTGCCGGAGGTGCGTCATGTTTAACCTCCAGACACTGACAGCTAAAGCCCGTGAGCTGCGCGGCAACGTCGTTAAAGCGGCGAGCACAAAGGGAAGTCGCACCATGACTCCTGTCTATGACCGTGACGAGCAGCGCAAGCTACGCGAGCGCATCCAGCAGACACAGCCCGATTGGGTGTTGCTCTGGTGGGATATTGCGACCGTAACCGGCTGGCGTACCAGCGACGTTTGCAACCTGCGCTATTCCTGCGTCAATTGGGAAACGGGGCAGGCGACAATTATCGTTGCCAAGCAGACCAAAGCCGCCGAAGCGCGGGCAACCCGCAAAGGTATTGAAATTGTGCGCCAGCAGCGCAAGGACGCCGCGCGGCTCGCCGCTGACCATATCGCCTACATGAAGTGGGATAGTATCGGTTGTGACGAACTGGCCGCCGATATGAACGACGAGGAACAGGCGATTGTGTTCGGGCTGGTGGCAAAGGCTGACGTCAAGCACGACACCAAACAGTTACCGCCCGGCATTATCAAGCGGCTGCGTGACCGTCAGGATCGGAATCTGGTGGAGGACGACCTGGTATTTTCACGCTCTCAAATCGAAAGTAACCGTTGTCAACGTCTGGAAGGTAGCGTTACTCGCCAAACCATCTGGCGCAAACTTCATGGCGTCATGGCGTGGTTTACCCGTTTCATTAACGCTAAATTGCGCCTGAGCGCGTACTCAAGCCGAAAAATAGCAGCCTTTAATCTTATGTCCGCAGGTGGCGAACAGGGATTATTGGTGGCTTCTGAAATGCTGGGGCATAGCAACCCGGCGATAACTCGCACTTACCTTCAATTAGGCAGCAAAGCCGCCGCTATCCAGTCCCGTTTAGCAATGGAGGTGTGCCATGCGTAATCTCTTTCATATCACTGGCTACGCCGTCAATAAACGCGGCCTGACAGTCGGTTTTAGCTATCTCATCGACGCCGAGGACGCCATGCAGGCAAAAGTTAATGCCATTGCTGAGGCGAAAGACGATGAACTCACCCACGTATCTATTGCCCGTATTCTGGAGGTGGCAGCATGAGCAAAGTATCCCTGGCCGATTCAACCTGCCGTATCCAACAGGCGCAGGAAGTCCTGTCTCTCTGGCTTGAGGCGACGAATAAAAACGATAGCGGCACGGCTAAATTAATCGGCGCAATCATTTCCCTTCTGGATGGTATCCCCGAATTGATGGATTCAGTAGAGGATGAATTGGCTGGCATGGACTTAAAAGCGATGGATAAAGCATGAGCAACGTAGAGAAATTCACACCGGGAAATGCCGACTTATTACACGCCGAAGCCACACCGCACGGCGTAAACATCATGACCCGCAATGATGCCGGGATGTATGAGCATGTAGCCATTATCACCTATGAGAGCGCTGTAAGCCGTCTGGATGCGGGAGAGTACGACGATACGCCAGATATCGGCTACGCCATTCATTTTGCCGTTGCTGATGGCGGGGCGCGTGGCTGGTTCGACTTTACCGCGCAGCATGAAGTAACCATGTGGCGCTGGCTGATTGCTGCGACGTTCGTTTCTGAGATGAAGCGCGAAAACGGCACAACCTCCGTCACGGAGGCTGACGGCACAACATCGCAGGTGGCGATTTACTCCAATGGTAATGCGGGCATGGTGATTTACCCGTTTGCTGAACGGCTGGCGATGGCGAACAACATCGAGGGCGCAATGATTGAGCGATACGGCGTCGAACAGGGTACGGAAAAAGCCATTGTGTTTTATCAGGCCATGCTGGATACGGAGCGCGGCGAGCTTACCCCGTTCGGACGTGAAACGCTGGCAGAGCTACACGATCACTTCATTGCTGATCTGGATGAAAACGGCTGGCCTGAAATGCCAGCGGCGCACTGAGGGAGCGACACAATGCGTAATATCGACCTTATCCGCGAAGTGACCAGCGCCGCAGCAGGGCGCTGGCCTTATGTGCTGGCTGGGTTGTCTATCGACGTGCCTGATTCATCGCGCCGCCATTCTCCATGCCCTGCATGTGGTGGAAAAGACCGTTTCAGATTCGACGACAACGGGCGCGGTAGCTTTATCTGCAACCAGTGTGGCGCTGGTGACGGGCTGGATTTAATCAAGCGGGTTAACAACTGCGACACTACGGAGGCGGCACAGCTTGCCGCTGACGTGCTGGGTATTGATTACCGGGCAGCGCAATCCGACCCGGTGGCAGCGAGCCATAGAAGGGAGCAACTGGAAGCTGACCGCCAGCAGCGTGAGCAGGAGCGCCAGAAACAGGCAGCAGGGGACGCAGAGCAGCGAAGGGCTACGTTTGCCCGTCTGTATGCCGGAATGCGCCAGAGTGCCACACAGGGCGAATCTGATTACCTGCAATCAAAAGGGCTGACCGGGTTTAACTATCCGGTTATGCCTGATGGTTCGTTATTGCTGGAGCTGGTGGACGAATCCGGCGCAGTGGCAGCAGCGCAAACCATTACACCGCAGGGAGAGAAGCGACTCCTGACAGGTTCAGCAAAGCGCGGGGCATATCACGCCGTAAACGCGCCAGAATCGCCGCAGAGCGTTTTAATTGCCGAGGGGCTGGCGACGGCCCTTTCAGTTCACCTGATGCGCCCGGACGCGCTGGCAGTGGCAGCAATTGACGCGGGCAACCTGCTACCCGTTGCCGAAGTGATGCGCCGGAAGTACCCACAGGCACAAATCATCATTGCCGCAGATAACGACCAGATGGGCGAAAGTGACGGAATTAAAGGAGTGAAAGTTAACACTGGCAAGGAGGCCGCAGAGAAAGCCGCGAAAGCCGTTTCTGGCTGGGTTTCCATGCCACCAGTGGACTATAAAGCGGACTGGAACGACTACCACCAGCAATACGGCCTCGAAGCGGCCACAGCAGCATTTAACGACTCAATGTATCAACCGGAGGGTAAGAAAGTGGGTGCGACACTGACAGCTATCGACGGCGGCAAGAAAAAACTTGGTATCGACGACGATCTGAAACCGCGAGTAGAGAGCCGTGCGGATGGCATTCACTGGATCACCCCGAAAGTGGACAAAGACACAGGAGAAATTATCAATACCGAGGCGTGGCTATGCTCTCCGCTGGAGATTGCTGGTGCGGGGAGTGATAACGCCAGACAGCGCTTTCTGATCCTGCGTTGGGACGTCCCCGGCAACCGGGGGCAAGTTACCCGTGCGCTTCCATGGGAGGACATTGGCGACCGTGAGGGATGGCGCACGCTGAAAAACGGCGGTGTCAGTGTGACAACCAAACCATCGTTGCGGGCAATTCTGGCCGACTGGCTGCAGCGAACTGGTAGCGGCAAGGAATGGCAGATCAGCCACACCACAGGCTGGCACAACGGGGCGTACATCATGCCGGATGGTGATGTTATTGGTGAGCCAGAGATACCGCTGTTATTCAGTGGTCGGAGTGCGGCGGCTGGTGGCTATACCGTCAGTGGAACGCCGGAAAGCTGGCGTGATTCGGTGGCGCGTCTTGCGCTGGGAAACCCGTCAATGATGCTGGGCGTTGCTGCTGCGCTTTCTGCGCCGCTGATCGGGCTTGTTGGCGCTGACGGGTTCGGCGTGCATCTTTTCGAGCAGTCCAGCGCAGGGAAGACAACCACCGCCAACATTGCCAGCAGTTTATACGGTGAACCGGATGCCTTGCGCCTTACCTGGTACGGTACAGCGCTGGGTATCGCCAACGAAGCGGAAGCGCATAACGACAGCCTGTTACCGCTGGATGAAGTGGGGCAGGGCAGTAGCGCCAAAGACGTTGCTACGTCTGCTTACACGCTGTTTAACGGTGCCGGAAAGCTACAGGGGGCCAAGGAGGGCGGCAACCGTGAGTTAAAGCGCTGGCGCACCGTGGCGATCAGTACCGGGGAAATGGACATTGAGACGTTTCTTTCTGCTGGTGGGCTGAAAGTTAAGGCCGGGCAACTGGTGCGATTGCTTAATTTACCGATGGAGAAATCAGTAACGCACCATGAGTACCAGAACGGGAAGCAACACGCCGACGCACTCAAAGAGGCTTACCAGACGAACCACGGAGCCGCAGGCCGTGAATGGATTAAATGGCTTGCAGGCCACCAGCAGGAGGCAAAACAAGCTGTCAGGGCGGCGCAAGAGCGCTGGCGCAGTCTTATCCCCGCTGATTATGGCGAACAGGTTCATCGTGTCGGTGAGCGGTTCGCCATTCTGGAGGCGGCGCTGGTGCTGGGGATGCCTGTCACTGGTTGGGGGGAGCAGGAAAGTCGGGACGCTATCCAGCATGGCTTTAATGCTTGGGTAAAAGAGTTTGGCACGGGGAACCGTGAGCATAAGCAGATCATCGAGCAGGCAGAGGCGTTTCTTAATGCCTACGGCATGAGCCGTTTCGCGCCGTTCCCGTATAGCCCGGCTGACATGCCGATCCGGGATTTAGCCGGATACCGTCAGAAAGGTGAGCATGACGAAAGCCCCGTAGTGTTCTACACCTTTCCGGCTGCGTTCGAAAAGGAGATAGCGCAGGGCTTTAATGCGAAACAGTTTGCCCGTGTGCTGGCCGGGGCTGGGGTACTGAAACCGCCAGCCAGCGGAAGGGGATATCAGCGTAAATCCCCGCGAATTGATGGACGCCAGATAAACGTTTATGTGCTCCAGCTACGACCCGACGAGATAGAGGGCGAAGAATAAAACACACATACGAGATGTTTTTTTGTTGGTTCAGTTGGTTCAGTAACTATTTAATTAAGATAAGTATATGTATTTAATATATTTCTATACCCATAAGTGAACCAACACTGAACCAACAAATACCCATTTTGAACCAACAAATGCCGCTATTGAACCAACGCCCTTTTCTGGCTGGCCTGTAAATCTTTCCCACTGAACCAACACGAAAATAGCGTTTGTTGGTTCAAAACAAGGCTTTGTTGGTTCACTCCTCAAGAAATAATCCTTACAAAACAACAATCTTTACAAATTGAACCAACTGAACCAACTGAACCAACATGTTTTTGTTTATCTATAGAGTTTTTTCGGAGAGTAATTACGAATTTGGAGGGGCATCGCCTAAGCGACAGTATGCGGAAACGGCAACTTTGCGGAGCGGAAAAGAAAAAGCCCGCGCTGGAGAGGCGAGGGCTTTTGTTAACCATGTTTATGCAATCACACAATGGTGGATCACCGTCATAGTACCACGTCGATTTATCATTTCAATGTACGCAATGATGTTTACTAATATTGCAATTTATGCAATGATCAGAATTTAAACAACGCAAAAGGTTATGAACAATGAAACAGATAACCAATGTTAATCTGGAAAGTGATAACGCTGGTGGTACAGTCGAGGTGACTTACTCCGATGATACGTTCGAAAGGCTGACCTGTTCGCTGCCTGTGGCTCTCGTCATTGCGAACCTTGCAACGACGCTTAAGCAGGAACGTGCAACACGCATTGCAACCGGCGACCGCCTGCGCCGGATGTATACCCGCGATAGTGACATGATTACCCGCAGCGGCAGCGGCGCTTCTACGACCTCCACCGCGCCAACGTCAATGGACGCTGAATTTATGCGCCTGGTACGCGCTGTAGCACCAAAGTATGACAACGCCCTTCCTGATACCGATCCTCGCCTTGTTGCGCTTGATGTGCTGCGTTACGCACCCGCTGAGGCATTCAGTGCGGTACACCCGACCCCGCTATCAGAGATTCAGCTTGATCAGGCTATCGACGTTCTGGAACAGGTTGGCGACTACATGCGAGTTAACAACGTTTCACCGAAGATTCTCACCACAGGCGACGCCATTCGCAGCATTAACACCGACAACGCCAGTTTCTGGCATCGCACGAAGTAAGGAGCAATGAGCATGGCTATTTATGACCCGAAATTAGCAGCAGGAAACCCGCAAAGCGCCGGGCGTAAACTCTTTGGCCGTGAACAGGCCGAGCAATTGCGGATGCGTAACAACTTCAACAACGAATGCCGCAATCTGGAAAAAGTCAACGAAGCGAATGCAAAGTTCTGGAGTGAACAGGATGAAAAAGCCAAACGTTAAGCCGGTATTACTCTCTGGCGACCAGTTCGCCGCAATCTGCAAGATCCAGGAGCGCGAACGCCAGCGCTCCGATATTGGCGTAGCGCCGTCTGTCCATCAAATTGCCCGTGGGCTGGTGGCGAAAGCGCTGGCATCAATTCAGGAATAACGACTATGTCATATAACTGGATGCGCCATTTCGAGCTACAGCTCATCGATGAGAATGGCAAAGGAATTAGCCTTAGTGATTTCAAAGTTACCTTTGATATAGAGCGTAACGATAACAAATGGCCAGCTGTTGCGACGGTCAAGATCTACAACCTTTCACCAACTACTCAGAACCGTATTATGCAACGTGAGTTTGCCAAAATTGTGTTGATAGCGGGGTATGATGGTCGTGCGCAGGATGTAAGGGCAAGTGATGTGGGGATTGCACGTGAAATATCAGCAAGCGAAGTGGGCCAGGCTAACGGCGCAAACTACGGAGTCATTTTCAGCGGTGATATCCGCTTCACTGTGACCGGAAAAGATAACCCTGTCGATTCATGGGTACAGGTGCAGGCTTGTGACTCTGTGGAGGCGTTTACCAGCGCATTTATCAACACCACTATCAGCAAAGGCTACACCACAGAAGATATTTATGTTGAGCTTATGAAAAGGCTGGAACCTTACGGCATTTCTCGCGGTATTGTTCCTGAATTCCCGGCAACGGTATTTCCTCGCGGTCGAGCCCTCTTTGGCTATGTCCATAACTATCTCGATGAAGTGGCCGCGCAGTGCAAAGCCACTTGGCAATTCAACTATGGAAAAGTCGATATTGTTCCCAGAGACAAGGCCACTCATGAAGCTGTGGTTCTCAACGCTAATACCGGGCTTATCGGTATGCCTCAGCAGACCATCGGTGCGGGTGTGAATGTCAAATGCCTGATTAACTCACGGATTCACCTGAACGGGCTTATCCAACTGGATCAGGCTTCGGTATATCGTAGCGCCTTATCTGCGGATCAAATTGCCCAAGCTGGTGGGCCAATTTCGGTGGAAAGCCAAAACGGAAACCTTGTCACTACTGGATTAACGCAGAGTCCGGCGAGCATTGCTACCGATGGTATCTATAAGGTTCGGTATATCAGTTACACGGGCGACACGCGCGGTCAAGCGTGGTATATGGATCTGGCGTGTGAGGCTCGCGGGAATTCTGATTTATTTTCAAGTTCATTTATGAATAAGCAGAGTGAAGAATGAAGAAGATTATTTTACTGATTGGTTTATTGGGCGCATCTGGAAGTCATGCTGCGCAGGTTATTACCATGCAGTGCGGAAACTTTCGCTTTGAGATGATAGAAAACTCGATGGCGAGAATTAATGGTGAGTATGTAACATCTCAGAAAATTACAGAGTTCGGACAGAACGGGGCAAAAGTAGAAATGACGCTTATGCCTGCCAGCGATGGGAATCTGTATGGGTTTGAATACATCCATCCTGACGGTAGCAAAAAGCGCTGGCTGAATGTTGAGCTTATCCGCACCAATATGAATCAGGCGCGGATCATTGGCTCGTTTGATTGTAAGCGCGTGAAGGGGTAAGGGGAATCATGCCATTCATTCGACCCGCAAATGAGCAGGATGTAACACAGCTTGTTCAGGACAATGCTAAAGCATCTGTAACCAATGCGTTACCTGGCATTATTCGTTCGTTCGATCCCGAAACTGTCACCTGCGATGTTGATATAGCCATTACGGCAAGAATGACGAAGGCTGGCACAATGGGTGAAGATTTCCAGTATGAGTCCGTCCGCTATCCGATTCTTAACGATTTGCCTGTGGTTTTTCCGCGCGGGGGCGGAGTTACGCTTACTTTCCCGGTTAAAGATGGTGATGAATGCCTCATCGTATTCTCTTCGCGTTCGATTGATTTCTGGTGGCAGAACGGCGGTGTGCAGGAGCGAGCTGATGGGCGTATTTTAGATCTGTCTGATGCGTTCGTTATTCCTGGCCCCCAATCACAGGTAAAGAAGATATCCAATATCAGTACCAACGCTGCGCAGCTGCGTACAGATGATGGAGCGGCATTTGTAGAGGTGTCCGCTGGTGGAGCCATTACTATTACCAGCTCTCAAATCACCCTTAACGGGCCCGTGCAGGTAAACGGAACGATCACTTCCACTGGCGACCAAACGGCCAACGGTATCAGCCAGATTAACCATACCCACGGCGGCGTACAATCAGGCGGCAGCAACACAGGAAAACCACAATGAGCAATATTGAAAAACTGAAACCAGAAGAAAGCGGATCCAGCCAGAATGGTAAGGTTCGTACCTGGCTGGATGATATCAACGGGCAGCCGGAACCAGATGGTATTGGCAGCTTCGGTGAGAGTGCGATCTGCGAAGAATCACGCACAGCGGAAACCATGCGAAATAACGTAGGGTGACGGTCAGATGACGTGATCTGTAACTTTAAGTAGCGGTGCAGGGGCAGAACTCAGCACGCTACTTTTATTTTCTTTGTCAAAAGGTGAACAATGGCGGCATTACCAACAATGGCTAAGGTTATGATTATTCAATCATTAGCTTGCTACGAACCCCCTTCCAGAATCGTTGAGCTTGTAAAACAAGATTTTGGCATCGTCGTTACCCGGCAGCAGATATCGGCCTACAACCCTGAAAATACAATGGCAAAAAATCTTAGCCAAAAATGGGTAGAACTCTTTAATCACACTCGCGCCCGCTTCCAGAGTGAAATATCCGAGATCCCTATCGCTAACAAAGCGTACCGGCTGCGTATGCTCGATCGCATGGCTAACCGTGCAGAGGCAATCAAGAATTACGCATTAACAGCGCAGCTTATTGAACAGGCCGCGAAAGAGTGCGGGGACGCTTACACCAACAAATTAAAGGTTGAAACAACGGGTAAAGATGGTGGTCCGATCAGAACGGAAACAACGAACTTAACCGCCGAAGAAGCCGGGGAGGCATACCGCAAATTTATGGGATAACCACCAGCGCCGTGACACGTCACACGCAAAAATAGCACCGCCCATTAATGGGCTGGTGGCACAGCTTGCATATTGAAATTCCCTGTAAATCTTACAGATCTGGTATTGAGTAACTTACCCCATTCAGCGCCATACATCACAGAGCAGCCTATGGACTACACACAAAATCAGGCTGCAAATAAATCCTTATATTTCAGTTGATTAAATAATAGCCTTGCATTCCTGTACCGGATGCCTGTTGGCATTGCCGGGGCTATCTCTCGCCCGCAGGACTTAACCGTCGAACCGGTGATCCTTAAATCCGCTAACGCCTTCGCTGCCTATGGTCTGGCTGGCAAATATGACGCTGACGGCTTTTTCGTGCCGCTGGCGGACGGTGACACCGCCGACAAGGTGAAGGGGATCTACGTTCGTCCGTATCCGACCACATCGCAGCCAGACATGGTTCGCCAGGTGGGGACGGATAAGAACTTCCCGGGTGACGCCATGAAGCGTGGCTACATGACCGTTAATCTCGGTTCTGATTTTGATGCCAGCACCATCAAAAAAGGCGACCCGGTATACGTTGTCGTCTCCACTGATGAATCCATAAAAGTGCCGCTGGGCGGCTTCATGTCCACGTCCGTCAGTGGCAAAAACGTGGCGCTGACCAACGCCGAATTCACAGGGGCCGGTGACGCTAACGGCAATGCAGAAATCTCCTGGAAGATTTAAGGAACAGACGAATGATTACTTTTGATCAGGCAACCGTTGATGGCTCTGGTGCCTTTCTCATCGGGGAACTGGAGCGACTCGACCAGACGCTGAACCTGCCGCTGGTGGGTTACACGTGGACCCGCGATATTCAGCTGCGTGAAGACGTTTCTATCGCAGATGACATTTCCAGCTGGACTAACACCAGCTTTGGCGCTGCGGGTACTGGCGCAAATCCGAACGGTAAAAACTGGGTAGGCAAAGACTCCACTGCTATTGCTGGCGTGAACGTTGATATCGGCAAAGACGGCAATCCGCTGAACCTCTGGGGTATGGAACTGGGCTGGACCGTTGTAGAGCTGGCAGCAGCTCAGCAGGTAGGCCGCCCGATTGATACCCAGAAGTACGACGGGATGCAGCTCAAATGGCAGATGGACAACGACGAGCAGGTTTACATCGGCGATGATGCGCTCGGCCTGAAAGGGCTGGCAAACCTCGTCGGTGTGACGCTGAACAATGCGCCGAAGACCTGGGCTAACTCCACCAACGACGAGATCCTCGATAGCGTGAACAGCATTCTGTCGAATGCCTGGGCAGCATCCGGTTATTCCGTCGTGCCTTCTGATCTGCGCATTCCGCCAGAACAGTATTCACTGCTGGCGAGTCGTAAGGTTTCCGAAGCTGGTAACCAGTCACTGCTGACCTATCTGGCCGTGAACACTATCGCTTTCCACCAGAACGGCGTTCCGCTGGAAATCAAAGCGGTCAAATGGCTGAAAGGGCGCGGAGTTGGCGGTAAAGACCGTATGGTCGCCTACACCAACGACAAGAAATATGTGCGCTATCCGCTGGTGCCGTTGCAGAGCGTTCCTGTCCAGTATCGCGGTCTGTATCAGATTGCGACCTACTACGGCAAGCTCGGTGCGGTTGAGCCAGTGTACAAAGAAACCCTGTCCTACGTGG
>OKVJ01000576.1_pt1 | contig 14072 bp, 18 predicted proteins | sample 1606921 | NCBI WGS metagenome assembly OKVJ01 (sample SAMN03281016, study PRJEB24777) | human gut metagenome | isolation source: fecal sample PR161 from 1 month old female Malay infant, caesarean...
CGCGACAGGTATAATCCACAACGTTTCCGCATCCCCTTCAGTGCCGAAGTGGCGAAATCGGTAGACGCAGTTGATTCAAAATCAACCGTAGAAATACGTGCCGGTTCGAGTCCGGCCTTCGGCACCAATCACTTAAATTTCTTATAAATCAATGATTTAGTGTGAATAACCCATCTCATTTGCATGTAAGAAATGTCAGTTTCTCATCAAGTACAAAAGCCACTGTGAATGTTAATGGCTTTGGTATGTTAGCACGCAGTGGCAAGTAGTTACCAGGCTCAACCTTGTACTGCATACGCCAGTATGCCCCCCTTTGAAGCCGGAAGACGTGCCGCCGTCTCTAAATGCTATACCAAACACTTACAGTGAAGCGCATTTTTTGCCGATGCTCCCACATGCCACACGTCGAGATGACGTTGCAGGGAATAAACAGGTTTTATGGTGGTGTTCGCTACGCTCACGTAGTGTTCTTACGTCCCTGCACACGAAATGCAGGCTCTGCCAGCGGTTCGGCCTCGCTCCTTCGGGTACATGGTCATCCTGATAAACTTCACTGTCTGACATACCCTGATGTTGTCGCCTAACGGCTCCGCGCGTTGTCTTACCACCAACGGGCTTATTGGCTGCTATTCCCTTAATTTAAGTATGGTACTATGTAGGGAAAATCTTAAAAGAAGGGTGGTTTATGGGCTGGTCTTCGTTGGTTAGGATAACCATTGGTACATTTCTATTAGCTGGGTTCTCGTTCTCTACATACGCGAAGAACTGCAAGAAAGGTATACCATGCGGTAATTCGTGCATTGCGGTTGGAAAAACGTGCAGGATTGGATCAAGTACCTCTTCTGCGTATAAAAATTATTCTTACTCTTACCCATCATCTTCTCTTCATAGTTCAATCCCTAACTCCTCTTCACATTCCCCATCAGCGAAGGTTGAGGGAAAAAACACAGCTTCAACTGCGAAAACCTATCTCTGTCAGTACGCTATTGCAGCAGTACAGAATGGTAGAATAGGTGCTTTACGTGTGCTGGGTAGTGCAGAGGTAACGTTGTATGTCGATAGCTTCAAAGCTAACCGTTTAAACGGTACATACCTGCTCTCACCAAAGCTGAAAACTAACGGTAAGTTGATGATGGCAGATGATAAAAGCAAAGTGTATGCCTATGATTCGTCGCTGATGAACTTTGCAATTAGTGACCGCATCGCAAGAAGCACCGAGCAATGGGATAATTGTAAACTGGTTCACAATTAATAAACTCAATTCGTGGGGATGGAATGAAAAAATTACTAATGGCTTTCGTGATTCTAACTTTACCTCTGCTCTCATTCGCTAAGGGTATTGGTTATGGAAATACTAAATGGGACATGAATCCGTCAGAAGTTATTGCGGCTCAAGGCAATGGCGCACATCTGATCTCACCAGAGAAGTATAAAGATAATTTTGGAAAAGTGCAGATTGATAATGTATCGATCGGTAGCGGTCTTTATACTGTCACATTCCTTTTTAATAGTGCAGATCGTCTTGTACAAACGAATGTAGCCAGTAATGAGAAAAAAAATGAAGGTATCGCTGCGAGTCAATTTGGCACATTGAGTCAATTGTTGACTCAGAAGTATGGGAAACCTGAGTTTTCAGATTCAGATAAAGCAACGTGGAAACTTCCTGACACTACGGTTGAGTTGAGTAAGATGGTCATTTCTGGGATCATGGCCCAAACAGTAGTTCGTTACATTCCAAACAGTAGGGTAACAAGCGATACTTCTAATCTTTAAGCCTTGCTGCATGGTCGAGCGAGCAATAACATAATGAACAGGGGGCATAATGCCCTCTATGATTGTTAACATCTATCCTCTCAACGCTCTTAGTCACATCATTAATAGGCGTAGTAGGATTCGCATAATCTGTTGCTTGGATAAACATTATGAGTGCTTCTTTATTATTCCGATTGTTCTTTGCGTTAGCGATAATTGCGGGATTTTCTTCTAATGTCGTTGCTATGACCGTTAATGATTTTATTAGCTACAAGGCAATGCTCATGTCTGCTAATGATCCTGCGAGTCCGTTAACACAAGAAGAAAGAGCTAAAATCCATGTACTCGAAAAGATGTCAAACCAGAATTTAAGCGGGATAGTAGATGGCGCTATTTCTCTGAATGATCTTTCAACACTTAAAGGACGTAGTAAAATCATTTGTTATCCTGCCGGAGAGCAGCTAAACGTTCAAAAATTTTCAGATGATCTTGCTGATTACTATGATCACATTGAGCCAAGTAAAAAAGCTATTCTGGCCTCTCAGCGTTTAGGATACTTTGCTACAGCATTTCTAATAAAGTCTTATCCGTGCCAGTGATCGCTCTCAGCTTTTCTACTCCACAAACGTGGCTGTGTAGCGGCATTGCTGTGATGGCTTTATCGTTACTGTCTCCGTATAATTAGCGTTGCTGTAGATGCAGATTTTCGCGTTGTCTGTCTCCTGCTCATCAGCCAGTGTTAACGTAATGCGTCCTGCGTGGGCCAAGGCTGGCAGCAGGGCCAGCGTAAGCACAATTAAGCGTTTCATGTTGATCACCATTCTAAAGAGAACTCCTCTGTTAAATCGTCCTGCACGTCCTGACCATACCCGATGTAATACATCGTTGAGCGCGGATCTGTCTGTCCCAGGAAATGGGCGATTGTCTCTATAGCCACCCCTGCATCGAACATCACGCGCCCACGGCTTTTACGTGGTGTATGGCATCCCACATTAGAGAATCCCGCTCTCCTTCCCAACTTCCCAAATTCAGCAAACACGGTGTTACGTGTCACTGGCTGGCCTTTGCTGCGTAATGTGGCAGCACTGAAAATGTAATCTGTAGCTACAGGCATCTTCGCTTGCTCTGCCTTGCGTTGTGCCACTACTGACAGCATGGACGCTGTAACTTTTGGCCTTACCACGTTCCCGGTTTTCTCCTGCTTCACCTTGAGGTGAGATTGCCCCTCTACGTCTTCATACTTGAGCTTGAGCACGTCAGAGATACGCAAGCCGCTCTCATACATAAACACCCACAAGCAATAGAACAGGTTGCTTCTGGCGTTGCGCTGTAGTTCTGCTGCCACTGCTTTAACTTCATCTGCACTCTTGAGCGCCTGGCTAATGCCTTTCATCTATACCCCTCCTCATGTTCGTTTCGTTGAAATCATCATCGATCAAAAATTGATCATTTTCAACAGGTTGTACGATACGTGAATTTAAGAAGAGCACGAAATGATCAAGATGTCTGCGCGGCTGCCTGACCTTCTGAACGGCTTGCAAAGGCTACCCCGATCTGAAATCGCCAGAATCGACAAATATCAGTAACTCATTGAAAAATAGATAAAAATACATCAAAGCACATGATTCATGAAACGGTGGTTCTGTCAAGAAATTTATTTTCGATGACGGGGAGTTACCCCTGTTTGCACGGCGAAGTGATGAAAAAGTGTACTGAGTTATGAAAATCAATGAGTTACAGAATACACTTTACCAAAGTGTATCGAAGTAGGGCGTAATTGCACTGTAGATGATAGTAATTCCCATTTGTAGCAATGAGATCTGATTTGTTGAGAATTATTCTCAAATGAAGGTGTTTTGAGCATGAAAAATCGAGTTGTTACATTATAACAAAAAAAGTCGTTAAGCAGGATGTGCTTACATCAAAGTGATGATCGTTGTGACAATCAGTGACAAGCCGCACGGTGCAAGGCTTTTAGGCAAAGTGATTAATAGTTTCAATTGTTACTATGGCGACTTTAACCCTGTAACAACGGCAATCTTTATCTGCCAATTACCAGCGGATTAGATGAGTGTTTGATGGGAATTACCTTGAGCTTGTTGCATGGTGTAGTTTGGAGAGAACAGGGCAACAGGCTAACCCTAATTGGTGTCAATTTGTCACCGACTGACAGAATGGCATAAATGGATAAGTGACAAAATGGCACCAATTCAAAGGTAACAGGTGACAAAATGGCACTGATTAGGCTGTGATTGATGACAAGTTGGCACTCTATACAAAGAGATTTTCAAAGTGACTTGTAAAAGAGAGCTTTGAAAAGATCTTATGAAAGATTCGCTTTGCTGGCGTGTATCGCCTGGCAAGTGACCTGATTCGCCTTTGGGTGGCTACTCGGTCAGCCGCTCACGACGCAGCGATCAGCGCATCTATCTGTAATTGTGCCAGGGCTTCGCCCCTCGTGAAACGAGGCACAGAAGCTGTGCGCCGTGTGCGCAAAATCTTTCGGCATAACTTCTGCCTGTCTTCCATGCTCCGCATTTCATCCATGCAAAGTTAGCCCACGGCTAAGGCTTCACCGTGCTACGGTTCATCCAGCCTCAATCCAATACCAACACCTACAATCCTGATAACTACCGTTATCCCTCTGTAGTTGTGCTATTGGTTTCGGTAAGTGCCAGAGGGCGCACAGGAGGCCCGTAGAGCGCTTTAAGCAGGGTCAGGAATACCGATGTAGTGCATGTGTATGCAAACCGCCTGTAACGCGATACAGAGCGTTTCGTGATGATTAATAGAGGTTGATCACAACCTGATAGTGTGCTATTGTCTTAAATGGGTAAAAATAATTATTGACTTTTATCCTATTTCGTGTTAGATTAGTAATAAGAGCTAAGAAAAAGATTCTTACCTTCTATCTTTGAGGTATTCAGCCTCCCAAAAATTCCAAATCGCAATGCACTTTGAGCCGTCAGGCTGCAAGGTGTTTTTATTTTATCTCACGTAAGGAGAACCAGTATTAAATACTTCGACATAGATACTACGGTATCACAGCTTGTTAACGGTGAAGTCACCCGCTTCCAAATTAAAGCTATACGCAACACCAATCGTAAGCACGGCTATAAAGAGCGTGAAGAGTTCTTTAACGAAGTGCTACGACGCTTCGATCTAATTAGAGCAGCACAGAAAGAAACTGACAAATAAACCAGAAGGAGAAAACTGAATGAGCGAAACCCAAAAGAAGAAACCAGCCGGAACATTCGTAAAACTGCCTGATGAAGTGTTTACCACTTTATTTAAAGAGGCACGAGCGCAAGGCGTAACAATGCAGGAGATGTTAATTGACGCTGCAACCACACTTTCATTATCAATCAAGAGCGGAGAACGTTCTACTAAATAAGGATACACCCTAACATGACCGACATTATAAACGGAGACATTTACAAGTATTTTGGTACAGAAGAAGCATTATCCGAAGCAAGTCACATAACCAACGTTAACACAGGTGAGCGTGTCGAGCTATCTAACAATACCAAAGCATTATACGCTCGTATGCGCAAGCGTTTTCATTTTTTTACCACTTCGAACATTGGCGGAAATAAAGGGATCTACCATGACAACGTAGAAGAATTAGCCGCAAGTGTTGGAATCTCGAAACGTACAGCATTGCGTTGCCTGGAAGACTTGAAACAAGTGGGTTTGGTGATTGCTAATCTTTCAGGACGTTCCAATCAATGGATAGTGACGGACTTAACACCTGATGCCTTTAGGCTTGAACGTAGGACGGGAACAACAGCCGATCCAGTGTGGATTGATTGCCTAAAAAACCCTGTGTTTGGTAACGTCAAAGAAGATGTAGCGCAAGGAGTGCAGGAAGAAAAACAGCAGCCAGTGCCAGAAGAGGCCAAAGCAGATCCGAAGCCGGAGAAGCCAAAGCAAATACCTACGAAGAAACCCGCCTCCATTCCAGCTAAAGAAATTAAGATAGAAGCCGTCAACCCTGTTTCTATCGGGTTGTATCGGGATGAATGGGAAAACCCAGAAAAGAATTTACCTGTTTCACAACATCCGAAAATCAGATGGCTACTTATTAACGGATACCTGGACACAGAGAAGAATCCAAAACTTAAAACAATCTATGAGGAAATAAAACATCTATGTTAAAAACAGTTTCACCTAAACAATACACCGAACGCGATCTAAACATTATCCATCTTGCCAGTTTACTAAATCCAGAAGTTGAAAGAGGCGTTGCATTCGAACAAGCTCAAGAGCTTGTAGATGTTTATGCTGATCGAGGTGAAGCAAGTTACGCTAATGCTCTTGTTACGCTATTCAATGCAGCGATGAAGCCACCTAAAGAGATAGAGTGTAAATTATCCTCCAAACATCTTCACGATAAAAATTTATCACCCTCTGAACGTCTGGTATTAATGCACCTCGAATCACTGCCATCATTAGCAAATGTGAAGCAGGAATCAATCGCAAAAGTATTGGGAATAAGTGTAGCCACTGTATCCAGTGCAATCCGCAAGCTACGCCGCAATGGTTATTTAACAACTGCGTTAATCAAACCTGGTCGCGGTAAAGGTTGCGACATTACACTCTTATCTGAGTAAATGAATGGGACGAAAAGAACGCAGTAACATTGTCAGAATCGAAAAAGCAGTGAGAGCAACAAAACGTAAATACAGCCATAAGCTAAAAGATTATTCAAGAGAATCTATTCCTGGCGAGATGGTAACAACGATTATAGAACACCCTCCCTCTGTACCTTGCGGTGATGAATACAACGCCTTGCAAGAAATACTTAGCACTACACCTGGCGTATTCTGGAAACCTCGAAAAAGAAAAGAATACATAATTGACAGTAGCCAGCTTAAACCCTGGCAAATAATCGGATTTGAACGTTACGCCGATTATGTCGGGTATTCACAAACTAACGGCCTGAGTGGTCACACTGCCGATTTGGATTTTTTATTTAATGACGATAAAGAAAATTATAATGACTAACGACACAATTCAATCTCTACTCCTTAGTTTCGAAGATAATTATCATCTCCCGCTACTACAGGAAGTGAATAAAACATACATCACAGCAACGCCTGAGAGCCTCCTGAACGCTGTCAGACATACAGAGCAAGCCATCACAGCCCTTGAGCATCTTCAAACCTCTGTAGCGCGTTTGGTGGAGCGTGACGGCAGCACCATTACCGCTGATCAGGCGTGGCGAGCAGCAAATAGCCTTGAGGAGCTTGCTTGCTCCCTGCAATTCATCACGCTTGAGTTGGGAGAGCTTGCCGTTAGCATTGCAGAGAAATACGCTGCAAGTGAAATTGAATAAAAATGCAGTAAAATTGAATAAAAAGCTTGCATTGTTGTCACTTTTATGTTAAAGTAGTTATAGGGTCTGAATAAACGTATCGAATCACGTTTCTTTCCTCGTATGTCAATACGCACTCCTGAGAATGCCGTTTCCCATAGCGGCGCTCTCTTCAATGTCTTTCCGTAAAGAATAGGGTTATGTTCTTTAGCTACGGTTATTTCTTCATTGTCGTTCCGAAGGTAATGCACGGTCACATTATTATTGTGTTGTAATGGTGTGAGCAATCACCGTGCATCTCCTTTCTTTACGGAAAAGCATTGTGCTTTTTACATCTCAAGCCCCCGTTAGGGTTTGCGGTGGTCAGACTTAAATACCTTGAATTGTGAGAGGTTCAGGAATTACGTTAAGGCTGGAAAATCTTCTATTAATTACACCGAAAGTGTCAGCGATAGATAATGAAAGCCTCATTTATTCCAGGGTGTCACCTATTGTTATAGGTGGGTGCTTTTAAATGAGGAGCAATGACGGGCGATCCTACTTTGTGTTTACATTTGTATTCACATTGCGCCCTCATTTATTCAAGAGGACATTTTTTAACATCATGGCCTCCTCTATGACGTTAAACAATGCTTTCTTTAGCAAGGGGCATTCTCTCCAGGGGCTTAACCGCCCCTTTTTAACAATCTGTGTGTAACGCTTTCGTTATTAATGCTTTCGTAATTATTGCACAGACCAACGCGAAGGAAACGAATAATGTTTCTATTAAACAATCGCGACCGAATCCTAAAATACAAAGATGAAGTGATTTTGTGTAACCCTGAAATGATAGCTAAAGTGGCTGAAATGGCAGGATGCACTGTAGAAGAAATAGAGAAGGCTGTAGACCAGTATTTCCCTTCTGAAAACACCAATCCAAATAAATTAAGTATTCAGGAACGGATCGCCAATAAAGTAAAAAAGGAATCAACCAAACAATGATTATCACCCTATCAGACGTTTTTCCGGTACGTAAGAGCTACACAGACATTGTGAGTGCTGCGACCGACAATTTTGCAGCAGTAGACAGTAAAGTGTTCGCTTCTCTTCCTGCTGATGTGCAGTGCGGCGATGTTTTAGACGCCTCCGGCGCTCTCTATACATCTGGGAACGTGGCTTATGTCTGCGTGTCCGACTTCGTTACAGCAGGTAGTAATAAGCCTGTGAACGTCCTACGCGCTCCCAACGTTGGATCATACGTTGCCCTCAAGAGCGACAATCTCAACGCAGCTAACCACGCAGCAGCGATCAGCGCATTACAGGCGCAAGGCTTCGCCACTCGTGAATTTTTCACCTCTTAAGCAAGGAAGATAAATAATGATTATTGGAAACGAGCGTATCGACCTTTCCCCATTATTCCAGCTAACCAGCACCCGCAATTTTTTACTGTCGTCACTAAACATTTTTGATGGTGACGGAGTTACATCTCATAAAGTGAGTGTGTCCCGTCTGCTGGAAGATAACACCAGCCTTTATAACCAGCCGACTGCAAGGTTCTCCAACGAACATAACGTAACATCCCGTCAAAGCGGTAAAGAATACCTGATTGAGCTTCCTTTCTTTATGAGGGAAGATCTCATTGTCCCAGCAGACATTCAGGGCAAACGTAAGCCAGGAAGCGACATTCAAGAAACAGTGACAGACATTTACAGCGATTACATGAATAAACACGCTGTAGCGTTTATGCGCACTCGCGAAAGCTATCTTGCACGATCTCTCTTCTCTGGTCAGGTGTATACGCCTAAGACAGACGATCTGTTAATCGACTTTGGCGACCTGTTCGGCGTAGCGCCAATGAACACCACGCTTGATCTGTCTGCTACAGACAGCAGCACCCTACGTGCGATTGATGACATGGTGAGTCAAATTACCGAAGCGGCACAAAGCCAGGCGTCGGCAGTGGAGCGAATTATTGTTTTTGCTAAAGGCTCATTCTATAGCGATCTGCGTTTCAGCCCTGCAATGGAAGCGGCTTTCCGCTATGTCAGCCCACTGGACGAAGGGAACGTAGTATTCCAGCGTCGTGACCTCCTGCCAGGCGTGAGCACTTTTAGCATTCCAGGAACCAACGTTGATGTAATCAAAGTAACTGATCCGCTGTTACTTGCACAAATGGGTGATTCTGACGCTATCGCTATCGCGAAATTCCAAGCTGGATCAGGTATTTACCAGAACATTTACGGCGCGGCTTCGTCAACGTTCGAACTCCTTAATGCAGCACCTGCGGAAGTGTATAGTTGGAGCTTCGAAAGCGAGCGCGGAAACGCGATTAATGTGATCTCGGAAAATTCGGCGTTGCCTGTGAATCACGGATTGGGCTTCTCCGTTCACATTAAAGCCTCAGAATAATGAGCGATAGACGTTAGCTCTTCATGTCTGAAAATTACAGAAGAGCTTTTAATCAGGGGCGTAGGGAACTGGCACACGCAAAGCAAATGCGCCAGCCCTTGCCCCTTTTTTATTTCCAGAATAAGAGGAAAGATGAAATTGGAAATTATCCTAAAGAGTCGAGGCTTGCATTTACAACTTAATGATACAAGCGCAGAGCAAATACTCAATTTAGCAGCCGTATCGAGAGCACTTGATGTTAGTCATTCACACTTGCGACAACTTATTTTCAGAGGAATGAGTGTATCAGATGCACTTAATTATCTTGTGAACGAAAAGAAAGGTGGTGAATAATGTCTGATGGTGGATTATCGATCAACGTTGCTTCTATTAAGACAACCGTTTCTTTTGTGGTCGATAAACAAAGTATTGCGCAAGCCCGTAAAGCTGGCGATGACCTGAAAAAATACTTTGAGAAAATCGCAGATCCTAAGATTCGTTTTCAGGCTCAAAAGAAAAACAGACAGAAAGCCCGTAAACAAGCCGATGATGCGAAGTTTAATAGCTCTCCTAAGAATACGGCTGAAATGAAAGCGCAGCGTACAGCAGAGAAGCAGAAAGCGAGAGATGAAAAAGCACGCTTAAAGGATCAGGCGCAGCTACAGAAACGGCAGGAAACAGCCGAGCTAAAATTTCGTCATGCAGGGCTACAAGTTTCAGGAATTAAAGGTAAATACGGGCTTGATCCTAAGTCTCAGTATGAAGCGTTACGTTTCATACGTCAGCAAACAGAGGAATTTGCCAAAGGCAATCTGACCAGCGCCCGTATGAACGCCTCTATTCGTGAGCGTGTAACCCTGTTACGCAGAGAAGCCGCACAGCAAGCGAAGGTGACACAGGCACAGCGTACCCAGTATGCCGCAGCAGCCACTAAGCTAAAGGCTCAGAAGGGCGGGAATGCTCCTATCGTCGGTGGTGGAGTGTTAGGAAGTCTTGCGTTAACGGCTGGCTCCCTCGGAGTGGGGCAGCGAATTGTTGACAAAGGGAATGAAAATCTTGAGCTTGTCCGTATGTCGGAACGCACGAAGTTGAATCCAAATGCAGTGAAATCGATTGTCACCTGGGGGCAGCAACACGGCGTACAGAGCGCCAGTGTTGACAAGATTACGGACGGCTTCGGGAAAGATACCCGCGAGAAAATCAGTGAAACCCTGATGAACAGCCAATTCGATCAGAAGTCTGGTGGCTATAAGGGCGGCAACGCCAACATTGAAGAAATCCTTAACAAGTTTGGTTGGAACAAGTCGCAGCTTTCACAGTACGAAGACAACCCGCTCGATTTTCTTCAAGCAACTGTTAATGAAGGCCAGCGTCGCGGATTTTCAGATGGAGAGCTTGCTCACTTGCTGGAAAACATTTTCGATGATGGGGCGCATTATGTAGACCTCTTCAAGAATAATGGCGAGCAGTTTATTTCTACCCTGAAAAACCTCGTAGACAGCGGTCAGACGCTGAATGATGAGCAGATCCGCCAAACATACGCATACGGTGATCTCTCTGTGGCTATGTCTTCTTTGATGAATGGCGTTGATAACAGTCTATTCACCGGGTTTATGCACGGTTTTTCTTCTGGAGGCTCTGACCTCGTGAACAACACCAAAGTGATCACAGAATCAGCCGGTTTGCTTGGAGAGGGCTTAGGCGACCTTGCTAAACAGGTGACGGGCTTTGTTGGTGAGATTTCCGGCGTAGTGTCTGATCTTAACAGTTCGCTACGTCAGCGCTTCCCTGATTGGTTTAGCGATGCTAACAAGCCAGCGGCCCAGGCTCTCTATGATGGTGCTGTGGGTGGTTCTGCGAATGCTACAGCGGATTGGATTCAGGATAAGACGGGCTTTGATACCCGCTCAGTGGGGCCAGCGATCATGGATTGGTTGGGCGTTGGTGGTGGTAATACCGGATCAGCGGCTAATCAATACAGTCTATCTGGTGATTCTCTGCGTGATAGTGCTATGTCTCTTGGTGGTGGTACGCCAGCGTACACGGTGAATCCTACATTCAATCTAAATCTTGAGGCATCCGTACCGCTCACTATCGCCAGCGATTCGAGCAGACTTGCGGATTATGTCGATTTCACGGCTAAAGCCTCACAAGCCAGCTTCATGCAATCGCTCACGTTGTCAGCATTAAGCGGTCAATCTTCTACAGGGGGATGATGTTGGTAAAATGTACTGAATAACCACATCTTGTATTGTTTTTTGTTAAGTATGTCTACATGTTGTATTTTTGGTTTGACGCCGCTTCGTTTACCCCTTAACCTTACAAGGGTAAGCAATTCAATCTTTTTCTAAGATGAGGTGTTTTTATGGCTAAACAAAAAGTAGTTCGTGATGCGATCACTGGTCAGTTCGTAAAGCCGATAGAGGCACAGCGCCGTCCCCACACCACGGTAACTGAAACTGTCAAAATTCCCTCTAAAAAAGGGAAAAAGTAAAAACATCTCAAAGCGCCTTTAATGGCGCTTTTTCTCTTTCTGGAGATTTACTAATGGAAAGTCATAACTTTGAAAGGTTGAAACAGCACATTTTATCTTTATCAGTCTCAACGAATTTTGAAGTCGCCAGAACCGAATGGAAATTGCATTCTATTGAGGTTTCGGATGAATTTGATAATTGCCCGTGTGGGCAGGAAATAAAAGAACACTGCTACATTGAAAATAGTAGCAATGGTAATACTACTTATGTTGGGAATGTTTGTATAAATAGATTTCTTGAGATTTCCACCGGAACATTATTCGATGGTTTAAAAAGAATCAAGAAAGACATTCATGCTAATCCTAATCAAGCATTAATTGAGTATGCGAATCGTAAAGGGTATCTATTTGATAAAGAGTTTGACTTTCTAATTTCAACAATGAAAAAAAGAAATCTCAGCGATAAACAAAAGGCTTGGAAAGAAAAAATAAACAACCGAATTTTAAATGAAATAGTTGTCAAGAACCGCACGGTAAGATAATTAAATGTAGCCCTGGTTAGGGGCTACATGTGTATCAATGCGCTTTAATCAAAGCATAATTATTGCTATTAACACACCTACAATTACATGTTTTCTCTTTTTCATTGGTTCTCGATCTCTGGATAACGTAGTAATTCGATGTATTGCCGTAATTCAACCGGAGAGGCGGCATTCTTGCTATAAGTCTTGAAACTCTCTGTATTGCCACGCTCATGACCGAGTAGCAGCGCAACGCGATCCTCTGGGACGGGCTTTAATCTCCTGCCTATGCCGCCCCTGTCCATAAGCTGGGCCACCTGGTGCCGTAGTGAGTGGAAAACCTTCCTTTCTGATCCCACTTCCCCCAAAGCCTTACGTTTAGCCCTCGTAAAACGCTGTGAATGCCACGTTGAGCGCTTTCCGTCTGCACGGTCAATGATTGACGCACGATAGAATAAAAATCCGTTGTGAGGCTTCTCACGCAGTGACAGCACCAACGGAGTGATCAGGCTATGCACCGGAATAATACGAGCGGCTGATTTGCTCTTACCCTCCGTCACTTCGAAGCATAACACCCCCTCGATCTCCTTGATGTTACTGGAGCATAGCGAACAGATTTCATTAAGGCGCATCCCGCTGTACATGCCGATCAGCGTTACATTCTGCATCTCTTCATCATCTGCCATCACCGCGAACACTTTCGCCAATTCGCCAGGCTCAAACACTTCGTAGCTCACTTTGCTACTTTTGCTTTCTAAACCATGACCACGCCAGATGTTTTCCTGTGGTGCATCGTGATAACGGTTACGAGCAAGATCCCAGATTTGAGCTAATGCACTGACGTAATTTTGTATGGTCTGTGGTGCTTTCTCCGTCTTGAGTTTATCCAGCCAGCCTGTAACGGTGGTTCGGTTAATGTCACGAAGCTGAACATCGCGCTTTTTCAGATGTTCTAAGAGCACTTCTACGGCCTTATTGGTCTTCGATAGTGTGGTGAGCTTACGCTTCTCGCTGAACTGGAGAATGTACTGATCCCGCATCCTCAAGAGGGAAGGGCAACTCATTACAGGGGCGCTTAATGGCTCTGGCGCTTCGTGTGCATACGTCCCGATCCGGCGTAGCTCATTCAGTATTTGCTCCACCTTCGAGCCTCGATCACGCTCTGGTTTTAGCTGGCTACGTATCTTGATCCATTCCAGGGCCACAGCATCACGAAAGAGACGGGCTTCGCGCACATCGCGTGTGCCTGTGCTCTTCACGTAGCTGTGCCGTCCTCCGAACAGGTGACGCATGTACTTTGGTATGGCGATCCTCACCAGATAGTTTCCACAAGGATCTAAAACTAAGTAACGATCTCTCTTGTAAATCATGCAAACCCCAGCTATTTTGTCAGGGCTTTTGCACTTGAAATTGTATAGTGTGAAATGTCGAAGTATTTTCCTGTTTTTGCAGTTGATTCAAAGCATTACAGGAGCTTGCCAGACAAGCGAACGACCGTAGAAATACGTGCCGGTTCGAGTCCGGCCTTCGCACTCATCCTCTAAACACCTCCCTCCAATGCCATTCCACAAACCCCTCCCTTGGATAATTCCCTTTGACCATCGGCAACGCAATCTGCTTCCCGGCAAAATCCCAGAACAGC